>Ga0268298_10002351_pt1 | contig 20773 bp, 11 predicted proteins | sample WWTPWeurt_MetaG_FD_194462 | JGI IMG/M metagenome (GOLD analysis project Ga0268298, IMG submission 194462) | Activated sludge microbial communities from WWTP in Nijmegen, Gelderland, Netherland - WWTP Weurt | ecosystem: Engineered > WWTP > Aerobic digester > Activated sludge | place... | reverse complement strand
AGGGACCTCAAGCCCGGGAATATTTTTGTGTTGGAGCGGGGGCGGAAGGATTTTGTAAAAATTTTGGATTTTGGGATCGCGAAAGTGATGGCGGGCACGCGCGATTCCTTGTCGGGCAGTGGAACGAACCTGCCGAACTTGCGAGCCACAGCGACGGGGACTGTCCTTGGAACACCGGAGTACCTTTCGCCTGAACAGGGGGCCGGTGAAGCCATTGACGCGCGGGTCGATCAGTACGCGCTCGGTTGCATCATGTACGAGATGCTGACGGGCGTGGTGCCGTTCCGAGGCAACGGGCCGATGTCCACGTTGATGAAGCACTTGACCGAAAAACCGGTGCTGCTGCGCAAAAAACGCCCCGATTTGAATCTCTCGGAGGCGCTCGAAAAAATCGTCCACAAAGCGATGGCGCAGCAAAAAGAGAACCGCTATTCGACGATGGAGGAATTGGCAAACGTCCTCCAGGAATTGATCGATAGCGGAGGTCTTCCGCCCGATCCTGGTCTTCCATCTTCGTCCTCCATTCCACCAAACTCGAACATGAGTCCCCCGTCCGCAACCGCGTCGCCACCCGTGCAGGCCGTCGATTTGGCCCCTTTCACTTCGGGCGACAGCTTTGCACCGACGCTGCAAGCGCCGATTCCCAGCAAAGCGGCGATCGCCCAGGCAAAAACCTCCCAACTTGCGCCTCCGCAATCGAACACAAGCCCGGCGAAACAGCCTGCGCAGGGACAAACACCTTCTGAAAACAAGCCGATCCTCTCAGCCGAGAAAACAAAACCGCATCTTCCGACGGAAAAAGTAAAGCCGATTTCTCTTGACAAACAAAATCGACTTGTCCCTCTTCTCGGGAGCATTGCCTTGGCGATGGTTTTGCTGCTGGGAGTGGTGCTGTATTTCAAACTCCGAACGCCGCAACAACCGGCGGAACCTCACAAGCCCGTGCTCGTAGACGCCGGGCAGGAGAAACCCACCGCACCGCCGAAGATTGTCGAGCATCGCGTGATTTTGGCGAACAAAACGGCTGCGAAAGTAACGGTGAATTGTGGAAGCCAAAAAATCTGCCTGATCGACGCTGGCAAACAGTGCGAATTGTCGCTGCCAAACGATGCGACTTGCAGCGCGACTGCATCGGGCTTTTTGGGCGAGGACCTGAGCGTGGCGACCGCGCTTGGACAGGCTGCAAGTGGAAAACCGGCGCAGCTTTCGATCCGTCTCGATTCACAAAATGGTGCCGGGAAACCCAAACGACCCAAAGGCGGTACCAAATCGGGAACGAAAAACGACAAAGGCAAAAAACGCTGACCCGCGCCCGGCCCACACGGCCCCCTCCTTCCGCTCCTACTTGTACTCCTTGTTTTGACCCCGCTTCGGCCCCTGTCCGAAGCAAAAAGCCGCCCCGAAAAACGCGCGACGTTGTGCGGCCTTGACTCCGCCCCCCATTCTTTTAGGCTGTTATCCTATGACACTGGGTCTAGTCTGCGACGCCTGCGACACGCTAAGCCCGCTTTCGGCCACGCTTTGTTCGACGTGCGGGGCGGCGCTCGGGAGCAAGACCGTTCCGGGTCCGTCCCCTGCTCCAAGAAGCTGTCCGAATTGCGGCTCGGAAATCCCTGGGCAACATCGCTTTTGCGGTTTTTGCGGCGCGCGTTCTGACGGTGCCGACTTGCGTCCTGTTTGGCTCGCGGGCCCCTCGACGAAAACACGCCTCGTGCTCGTGGGGACCGATGGACAAGACAGTCTGTCGTTTCCGCTTACCGATGGAGAACACGTCGCAGGCCGACTCGAAGGCGCTGTGATGTTTCCCGAGGATCGTTTGCTGTCGCCGCGCCACGCGACGTTTGTTTTGCAAGCCGGCAAATTGTGGGTGCGTGACGACGGTTCGCACAACGGTGTGTACATCCGTTTGCGAGCCCCCAAAATCGTCCCATCGGGCACGCTGCTTCTCATCGGGGAACAGCTCATTCGGGTGGAATCGGCCCTGCCGGACGTGCTGCCTTATCCCGATCACGAAGGCACATACTTTTATTGCTCACCGCATCGGACAGCGCGGCTGACGTTGGTCCAATTTCTAACCGGGGGCGACGTAGGTTTGATTTACCGATCTCGCGGCGACACGGTGACGATCGGGCGGGAACTCAACGACGTGAATTTCCCGGAAGACCCATATATTTCGGGGCGTCATGCGCAAATCGTGGCGCTCGAGGATGGTCGTTTTCAGATCACCGATTTGGGCAGCAAAAATGGCACGTTCGAGAAAGTGCCCAAAATTGTGCAGCTTTTTTCCGGCGATCAGTTGTTGTTGGGCCAGCAGCTTTTGCGCATCGAACTGGGCTAAGCGCGTTTTTTCGGGAGAAACCTCGTGGTGAATTGCAGAAATTGTGGCCGGGCCAATCCTCCTCATTTGCGCGCTTGTCAGTACTGCGGACATGCGTTGGCTGTGGAAAGCGTTCCGCGCGGCGCGCTGAGAGGACGCCTGGTCCTTGTCAGACCCGATGGAAGCGAAGGTGGAGCACATCCCCTGTTCGAGGGTGCAAACATTTTGGGAAGGGGTTCGGGCCCTCTGTTCGATGCGGACAGTTTTCTGTCTCCCGTCCATTTGCGTTGCGAAATCGGAGGGGGTCGTTTTGTGATTCGCGATGCGGGAAGCCTCAACGGGGTGTTTCTGAAATTGACGGAAGAGGAACCGCTGCTCGACGGTGCAATCTTGCGAATTGGCCAGGAATTGCTGCGTTTTGATCTGATGCGCCCCCCGAAACTTCTACCCGATGGCACCGAGGTCATGGGTTCTCCGCATGTGGGGTATTGGGGGAGACTCACGATGATCATCGGTCGCACACAGGACGGCAGAATCATCGATGGCACCTCGTTTCCGCTGGCCGGGGAGGCCGTCACGATCGGTCGCGAACGTGGCGACATTCTGTTTTCTGAAGACGGCTATGTCTCGGGCCAACACGCGCGTTTTTCCATCCGCCAGGGCCGCACTTTTTTGCAGGATTTGGCCAGCTCAAACGGCACGTACTTGCGGATTCCCGCCGAGCGCGTTGTTCAACCCGGCATTTTTCTTTTGCTGGGCCAGCAGCTCTTCCGCTTGATGTCGGTGTAAGCGTTTCCTTTTTTGTCCCATCCCATGCGCATTGATCCGCTTTTGACGTTGAAAGAAGTTTTTGGGTACTCCTCCTTTCGAGGCAGACAAGCAGAGGTCATCTCCCATGTATTGAACCGTGGTTCTGGCCTTGTTCTCATGCCAACAGGAGGCGGAAAGAGCCTCTGTTATCAGATTCCGGCGCTGTGTTCCCCTTCTCTCACATTGGTTCTGTCCCCCTTGATTGCACTTATGCGCGATCAGGTCGAGGCTTTGCAACAATTGGGGGTCCGCGCCGCACTCTACAATTCGACGCTGCGCTCAGATGAAAAGAATCAGGTTCGGTCTGCCGCGTTGGCCGGCAAACTTGACCTTCTGTATGTCGCTCCAGAGACGCTCATCACTGACTATTTTTCTGATTTTGTGCGGCGTTTGTCTTTGAGTCTGATAGCGGTGGATGAAGCGCACTGTGTCAGCCAATGGGGGCACGATTTCCGCCCGGACTATTTGGAAATTGCAAAGCTGAGACAGATTCACGAAAACACACCCCTTTTGGCGCTGACAGCAACGGCCGATCCGATCACGCGCGAGGAGATAAGGAGCCGGTTGGGACTCCTTTCAGACCCAGTGTTCGTATCCAGTTTCGATCGGCCCAACATCCGGTACGAAATTTCGATGCGAAAGGAAGCACGGCGACAACTTCTGGATTTCATCAGGAATCGCCATCCCAATGAATCAGGAATCGTGTATTGCCTGTCCCGCAGGAAAACAGAGGAAACAGCGGAGTGGCTGTGTGACCAAGGCATAACCGCCATTCCGTACCATGCCGGCCTCGACGCTGAGACTCGCCAAAAGCATCAGGACAGATTCCAACGGGAAGACGGTGTGGTGGTGTGTGCGACCATCGCGTTTGGCATGGGAATCGACAAACCCGATGTCCGTTTCGTGGCTCACATTGATTTGCCAAAAAACATTGAAAGCTACTACCAGGAAACGGGGCGCGCAGGACGTGACGGACAACCTGCGGATGCGTGGATGACGTATGGTTTGGGAGATGTCATCGCGCAGCGAAAACTGATTGAACAGAGTGAAGCAAACGAAGAATGGAAGCGTGTGGTTCAGCGCAAATTGACTTCATTTTTGGCGCTGTGTGAGAGTGTCTCTTGCCGACGACAAATGCTGCTCTCCTATTTCGGGGAAGAGACGCAAGGGGAGTGTGGGAATTGCGACAATTGCCTGTCTCCTCCCAAGTCCATGGATGGAACAGAATTGGGAAGGAAAGCACTGTCTGCGGTGGCACGCACAGAACAACGGTTCGGAGCAGGACATTTGATCGACACGCTACGAGGGATTCACACCGAAAAAATCGACCGTTTCGGACATGATCGTTTGAGCGTCTTTGGAATCGGACGCGATGTATCGGAAACGCGCTGGTCCAGCGTATTTCGACAGCTTGCAGCGTCGGGATTTCTGGATGTGGAACCGGAATACGGAGCCTTCCGTTTGAACCCCCGTTCATGGGAACTTTTGCGTAACAAAACGACGCTTTCGCTGCGTGAGGAAGACGAGCGGGTGAAGAAAACAAAGAGTCCCAAAACGGCAGTGCCTGGGCAGAAAAAGGGTCCTGCTGCTGCGTTTTCATCTCAGGAAAGTGAGTCTCTGTTCGATGCTCTCAGGCGACTCCGCAAGCAGATTGCGGACGAACAAGGGGTTCCCCCTTATGTGGTCTTTCATGACACGACACTGCGAGACATGGCGCAGCGCAGACCAAAAAATTTGCTCGAATTTGCAGAGCTTTCGGGTGTGGGGGAAAGAAAACTCGCGCGGTACGGAGAACTCTTTTTGCGCGAAATCAACCGGCCCAAAAACGACCAGCCAAAAACGGACCGCTACGAACCACGCGCGCCGATGTGATGTCGTACCAAGCTTTGTCGCTGGTCCAACATCCGCCTGTAAGCCGAAATGCTTGCTCCGGTACGTGAGCACGCAGCCGACCGAGCCACCAACGCAGCTTGGTTTAGAGACGGTTTGGGGCTGGTTTTTCCAGGTTTACCGAAGCGGGTTCTGACAGTATCGTGCGCCGTTTTTTTGCATGCCCATCGCAAACGATCTCCCTGTCGATCTTCCTGTCGATCCTCCTGTTGCACTCCCGATTGATGAGCACCTTCCGAGGCTGCTCGCCGAGCTTGGGCAGCATCGAAATGCGGTGATCGTCGCGCCACCGGGAGCGGGAAAAACCACCCGCGTGCCGCCTGCGCTCCTGTCGCTTTTTCTGGAGGGAGAAATCGTCGTTTTGGAACCGCGCCGCTTGGCCGCACAGCTTTCGGCGCTGCGGGTCGCGGAAGAACGGCATGAAACACTGGGCCAGACCGTCGGTGTGCAACTTCGTTTTGAAAGTGTGGTGAGCGAAAAGACGAGACTCCGTTTTGTGACGCTCGGCGTGCTTCTGCGACAACTTGTCGATGACCCGCAACTTTCGACGGTGCGTGCAGTGATTTTCGACGAATTTCACGAACGCCACTTTCAAAACGATGTGTTGCTGGCACTTTTGCGAAAACTGCAAAACAGCACGCGGCCCGATCTGCATCTTGTGGTCATGTCTGCGACGATCGAGGCGCAGCGGGTCGCGGATTTTCTGAAGCCGTGTCCCGTGATCGAAAGTCCGGGTCGGTCTTTTCCGGTTCAGATTTCCCACCTACCCTTGCCGCCGCCTGCGGATGAGCCGCTTCCGGTGCAGGTTCGCAAAGCAATCCGCGAACTGTGTTTGCGTGACGCAGGAAAACCACTGACCGACGGAAACCAGCGGCGCGGCGACGTGTTGGTTTTTTTGCCCGGCAGTGCAGAAATTCGACGCTGCCAGACGGCGCTCGCAGAAGTGGAACAGACGCTCGGGCTAGAGGTGTTGCCTCTGCATGGCGACATGCCGCTTGCGTCGCAACGCGAAGTGGTTTGGCCGCACGCAGCGACGAAGAAACGGCGCGTGATTTTGACGACGAACATCGCGGAAACGTCTTTGACGATTCACGGCGTAACGACGGTGATCGACAGCGGGCTGCATCGACAACCAAGCCATGCGCCCGATTCGTTTTTGCCGACGCTGCAGGTCGCGGAAATCAGCCGGGCTTCAGCAGCCCAACGAGCCGGGCGAGCAGGTCGAACGCAACCGGGCGAGTGTCTGCGGCTTTACACCAAACACGATCACGATCTGCGGCCCGCGTTCGAGCGACCGGAAATCCAGCGCATGGATTTGTGTGAGCCGCTGCTGGCGTTATACAGCCTCGGCTTTTCAGTTTCCGAGGTTCCCTTTTTCGAGCCACTCCCCGAGGCTGCCGTGAGGAAAGCGCAGGCACTTTTGCGCCTGCTCGACGTGACGCGCGAAACTGCACAGGGAGCCACGCTGACACCGCTTGGTGACAAATTGGCGCGGTTTCCGCTTCATCCCAGGTTGTCGAAAATGCTTGTCGAATGCGCCGAAAAAGGCCTGCTGCATGAGGCGTCTGTCGTCGCTGCGATGCTGGGTGAAAAGGAGATTTTGAAAGGCAGCCGGGCGTTTTCCGGCGCTGGCAGAACGCAAACCCACGATGCCAGCGAACGGTCGGATGTGTGTTTTCGTCTGGATGCGTTTTTGCGGGCCGAAAAACGCCATTTTTCTCACGCGGCGCTGTCTGCGGAAGATTTGGACGCAGAGGTGACTTCCCGAGTTGCTCAGACGAGCACGCTGCTTCGGCGACTGGCAAAACCGTATGGCAAAGCCGCGTCGCTGTCTGTGACAGAAAAAGAGGTTTTGTTGGAAAAAGCGTTGTTCGGCGCTTTTTCGGATCGTGTGGCCCGTCGTCGAACGAAAAACGGGCAAAACACGGCGGAACTATTGCTGTGCCAAGGAGGCACGGCGGTGCTCGCGGAAAAAAGTGTCGTTCGGGAAACAGAATGGATGGTCCTCGTCGAGGCGGAGCGGCGCGGAAACGACACGCTGGCGCGTTTGGCAAGCAGCATCGAGCCAGACTGGCTGCTCGACGTGCCGGGGGATTTTCTCGTCGAGACCGAAGAGATGATCTGGAACGAATCGGGGCAAAAAGCAGAACGTCGGCAAACGCTGCGTTACGGACAACTTGTGCTCGATGAAACACGCACGGCGGCACCACCCGACGACGAAAGAACCCACACATTGCTGTTTGCATACGCCGAACCGCAGATCGAAAAGCTGTTTTCCGACGCAGAAGAAGTTCCGATTTTGCTGGCACGAGCGGTTTGGCTGTCGAAAACGTGTGGAGATGTGGGTTTTGTGTTGCCGTCGTCGTGTGCACCGCTTGTATCGAACGCGCTGTCTGAGTTGTGCCGAGGAAAAACGAGTTTTGCGTCGTTGCGAGACGAAAAACTTTCCGACGCAGTGCTGTTTCAATTGGGCCGGGCAGCGTCGCCGCCGGTCGAGGCGCACCATGTACGACGCTGGCTCGACGAGATGTTTCCAGAAACGTATCGATTCCCGACGGGCTACAAAACGCGCATCCATTATTCCGTCGAAAAACCGCCGTGGATCGAGACGCGGCTCCAGAATTTTTTTGGTGTATCCGACGGGCCAACACTGGCCAAAGGCCGGGTGCCGCTTGTGCTTCATCTTCTGGCACCGAATCAGCGCGCGGTTCAAGTGACGACCGATTTGGCTGGTTTTTGGGAGCGGCACTATCCGTCGATACGCCGCGAACTTTTGCGCAAATATCCTCGGCATGCGTGGCCCGAAGATCCGCTTCACGCGACGCCGCCGCAACCCGCAGGGACACGCTTTTCGAGATGAATGTGGAACAGACAACAACGTGGCTGGGACCTTTTTTTGCGCTGCTTAGCTCTCTGACCTGGGCAATTGGCTCGTCGGTGTACGCCCGACAAGCAGGCCGCGTTGGAGCTTTGGAGGTCAACCTGACGAGAGCCCTTTGTGCGACCCCGATGTTTCTTGTCAGCGCGCTCGTTTTTTTCGGACCGGGCTCGCTTTTCACGATTCCCGCCCGGCAAGTGGGCTGGCTGTCTCTTTCGGTGGCGTGCTCGTATGTAGTCGGAGATACGCTTTTTTATCTTGCTGCGCTGCGGCTCGGGACACCGACGGCGCTGGCGATTGCGTCGAGTTATCCGGTTTGGTCCGCGCTGTTCGGCGCGCTGTTCCTGCACGAAACGCTGGGTGCGCTGCGGATGGTGGGCACGCTGCTGTGCGTCGCGGGAATCATTTGGCTCGTGCTGCTGCAAACCAGAAACGAGGCGAGCACAGCGTCGGAACGTGCTGTCTTTCCAACGACACGCTCGACAAAAATACTGGGCGTCGTGTTGGCGCTGCTCACGTCGCTGTGTTGGGCAGGGAACACCTACTCTCTGAGGCAAGGTGGGGAAAACCTGCCGCTGTTTGTGGTGAACAGTTACCGGTATTTGCTAGCGTCGTTGGTCCTCGGTGTGGCGTGGCTTAAGACACACAAGTACCGACCTGTAGGCGGTCAACTGCTGCGTTCTCCGAAAGCCCTTTTTGGGTTTTTGCCTGCGGTTTTGCTGGAGGCGTTTTTTGGCAGCTCGATTTTCGTGTACGCGATCACGCACACGGATTTGAGCATTTCCGCGCCGCTCACGTCGCTGGCCCCGCTGTTTTCGGTTCCCATCGGCGTGCTGCTCAAAACCGAGCCGCTGTGCGCAAGACGCCTTGCTGCCATCGTCTTGACCGTCGGTGGAATCGTCTGCTTGGTGATGGGATAGTGGGCTACTGCACAATTTCAGGCGCGGTCGCGGGGGCGGGGGCGGGCGCTGCCGGGGCGGCACCGGGAAGCGGCGGCGGTGTGCCCCCAAGTTTGAGGATGGCGTCGCGAGAAGCGGGCGCAGCGGCACCTTTGGGGTTCATTTCCAGGTATTTCCCGTAGTGCTGTATCGCGCGATCTTTGTCGTTTTTCAGACGGTGATAGGTCTTCCCAATGCCAAATTCAGCCGCGGAATAGGAAGGCCGGATTTGCAGCGCGTCGTTGTAGTGCGCGATGGCCTCGTCGGGCTGGTTCCGCTCGAACGAAATGTCGCCGAGTGCTTTGTGAATCGCGGGGACGTTGGGCGCATACGTCAACATGAGCTGATAGACCGCAAGGGCCTGGTCGTATTTGCCTCGCTCGAAGAAACGGTTGGCCAGCTCGATTTGTCCGTCGAAGGTCTTGGGAATGTCCTGTTCGATGATGCGGCGAACCTCGTCGGACGTGATTTTTGCAGCGGGCGCAGCGGGCGCTACGGGCGCTACGGGTTTGACTGCCGCAACAGGCGCAGGGGCCACTGCGGGCGCAGGTTTGGCAGCCCCCACATTCGCATTGGGCGCGGGCCCAGGCGTTGGAGGCGGGGAAACGGCCACGGGCGGCTTGGCAGCGGGCGAAGGACCCGGCGCGGGGCCAACCGGAATGGTCTTTTCGAGCGTGGGCTTGGCCTCTGCCGACACAGGGGGCTTTGTGGGAGAGGTAGGTGATGTAGGCGGTGTCAGCGGTTCAACCACAGGCCCAGACACAGGCGGCGTGGGCTTGTCGGTGGCAGGCTTGGCGTTGACCGGTTCGGTCGGCTTTTGCTCGATCCCGGGCTGCGGTTGATGCGGTTGAATCGGCTGATCGGAAGCGAGCAGGTAGTACAAACCAAGCGCAGCACCGCCGGCAACCAAGAACAGGATTCCGTTGCGCCGTCTCGCTGCCTGGCGTTCGATTTGTTCGTATTCGTCGGGCTCGGTGGTTTCGATTTTTTTCGTGACCTCGCGCGCGTCCTTCAAAGACTGCGGGACGGGGTCGCTCTTGCGGATCGCCTCTTCGATGGGATCGGCAGGTTTGGCTTTGCTCGTGGCCTTGGAATCTCGGTCAAACCGTTGGGTTTCGTCAGACGATGTGATTTTCTTCGTTGCGTCCTCGTCTTCGACTAGATCGGGCACATTCTTGACAAGCGCGACGGGCCGAGCCGCGGAAACCGGTCGATCGGCAGGTTTTTTGGCCGTTGCAGCCTCGGGTTCCTTTTTGACGGCGACGGGCATTTCAGCCTTGGCCTCGGGCGCAGCGCCTGGGCCACGTTCTTTGCGCTCTGCGGCCTGCGCGCTGGCCCCCAAACCGGGTGGAGTCCCAGCCGGTTTCGCTTTTCCGCTCCCCGGTCGAGCCAACCGCATCAGGCTCAAATTGCCGCTGACCTGATCGAGGCCTGGCGGAGTAACTTTGAGCGTCCCAATCGCGGGTTTTTCGGCGGCAGCCTCGGGCTTGGCCTCGGGCTTGGCCTCGGGCTTGACTGGAAGTTTGGCCTCGGCTTTGGTCTCGGGTCTGGCTTCAGGTCTGGCTTCAAGTCTGGCTTCAGGTCTATCTGGGGAACCCGCCTTGGCCGATGCACCCGTGGCGGCTGTTGCGGAAACACCATTTTTCGGGTCCGGCCCAGCCGCGCTTGGTTTTTCGGCTTGTCGTTTTGAGAGGCGTTCTTGATCGACGCCGTAAAACAGCGACTCAAACTCGACGATGCCGCCCATTTTGCGCCATTTCTGACCGGACCGAGACACCTCGTCCTCTCGAGTCAACCGCCGTTCGGCGATCCACTGCCGCAGCGTCGCCAGATCAGGGCAGCGCAACACTTGGTTGCTGTTCCGTTTGCGCACAAGAAAAGGGCGCGCACTGCCCGTGCCAACAGAAACAGCTTTGTTCTTGGAAGAATTGAGCGTTTGGGTCTTGTCCATCGCCATGGGTCACTCACACAAGGGGTAGAGCGTGACGAAACTGTAGAAATCGCCGCATGTGATTTTGCCCCTTTCGAGGCAGAACGGGCAAGCAAATCCCGGTGTTTTCACGGTTTTGTGGCGCGGTTTGCGGTCAGGTTTCGGTTACATAGCGTCCCCGAACAGTTTTCGGAGCTCGATGAAGATGTGTATCCCACCCACGATCGTGAGCACGATGGAAAATGGGATGTGGATGAGTTTCCACTCGCGGAACAGAGGCTCGATGCGGGGCAGAAGGACTCGGCGGCATTCGATCTCGGCCATTTCCGTGGCGACCGCAGCGACTTGAGAACGCGCCCGGTGGTCTTTGATCCCCGAGAGCCGACTCCGCAATACCGACGCCCGAATCGGACGCACGAGCAGGTCGCGCACATACGTCCACAGCGCCAAAATGCCAGCGGAAAAACCCGACCGTTTTGGATCGGCGACGCTCGCATATCGCTGCCGAAGTCCCTGGTAAAACCGATCGGCAGTCGAAACGCCACCGTGGCGATTGCGAAGCTCGGCGAGTTTGCGTTCCAGGTCGGCCATGCGCAGTTGGGCACGGGAAATGCGCTCAGGCATGACGTTGCTGATGAAACGACCCACCAAGCCGGACAGAACAGCCGCGACCATCGCCCACACGGCAATGGAAACCCAGTTGTCCAGCTTTCCGCCGCTGTGCAAAAGCAAAAGCAGCGGGCCCACAAAACCCGCAAACACGTGGTAGCTGAACCAACTTTTTTGCGCGCCGAGTTTTTTTACGCCGGGCAGCCATTTTCGCGCCGAGTAAAACATCGACGAAAGCATCAAAGTGCTGCCGATGTAGGCCAGCCACAAACCCAACTTGTCCGACGAACGAAACCCAACTTGGCTGAGCGCCATGTCCGCCTCGTCCGGCCCGGAAAACACGACGTGTCGCTGGTAGTAAAAATCCAGCGAAAACACACGCAGTTCTTCATACCGGCGCAGCACGATTTCCCCCAAACACAGGAAAAAACCAAGCAGGCCGACAATCCACGCCGTCGTCCAAAAATAGGCGCGCGGCCTTTTTTCATTTGCTCGAGCACTGTCGTCGGTCGCCGAAAGCCCTTGGAAGAACTTTTTGGGATCGAACAGCTCGCCCGGACGGAAAAACGCGCTGTTTTCGTATCCGCCTTTGGCCGCTTCGCTTTGTTCGAGCGTGCGATCGACGAAAGCGACCTCGGGAGACATTTCAACCAGCGCCTCCGTCGGACACACCGAAATGCAGGCCTGGTCTTCAAAATGGGAACAGTGGTCGCACTTGCTGGCCATGCGTCTGGGTTTGGCTTTGCGCGGTTTGTTGTCGCCAAAATCGAGTTTTTTCTCTTTTTGCAACCGCAGCAGCAAAAGAGGCTTTTCTTCGATTTCCTGCATTTCGATGGCGTCGTACGGACACGCGAGCGCGCACATGCCGCAGCCGGTACACAGGTCTTCGCTGACCAGGACTTCGCCTTTTTCCGCGTCGAAGCGAATCGCGTCGTACCCGCACACATCCACACACCTTTGGTCCACACACGTTCGGCAACAGTCCACAAAATCGAGGCCACCCAGAATTTTTCCGCCGAGTGACAGCCGTTTGACGCCGTAACGCTTCTCGCAGGCTTTTTCGCATTCGTAGCACTCGATGCACTTGCTCAAAATGCGAACACGAAGCGACATCCCGACGGAAAAACCGTGCCGGACAAAGAAATCGGCGATCATCCCGCGCGCTCCCGTCGAGGCATCAATGCGACTGCGAGCTGCATCGACCGCTCGACGGATTCGTTCGGCAAAGAAATGGTAAGTGCGACGCCAAATCTCGATCCGACCCAGCGCAATCGACAAGGCACGCAGAGGCGTCACCGAATACAGCGACAAACCCACTTGATTCGGTCCAGCCAGGTCCAGGCTCAACAGATCGCCTTCTGTGAAAAGCGCCAGATTCGTTTCAGCCAAACGGATGAGCGGACCGACTTCTTGCCGACGGTTGTATTCGCGTTTTTCGGCGTCGTGGTTGCCTTTGACATACGCGGTTTGCGCGGCCCGTTCGGAAGCCAAAACCTGCGGGCTAAACCGCGCCATCGCGACCTGTCCATCCAACACGAGCAGCGCGCGACCCGGAACATCGATCAAATGATCCCGGCCCACATCCACCAATTTCACATCGCCTGACTTGACGGCATCTTGCAAAAATTGCGGGTTTAATCCCGCCAAAAGTGGAGTTTGTTCGACGGCTGCCTGGGTTTCTGCAAACGGGTCGGTTGCTAGTCCCGCCGCTTCGGCGAGCGCCGCGAAACCCAAAAATTGGCCGACCATCGTGCCTTCGCTGGGGATGTCCGGCGGAGCGTTGTAGCCAGACAGTTTGAACAGCCCCGAGGCTTCCTTCACTTTGTCTAAAAAACCGCTGTGTTCGTGTGCCCGTCGGTCAGCAGCTTCCTGTTGGAACATTTGGCGCTGCGGATCGGCGCGCGAAATTTTGACTTGGTGTTTGGCTTTCACCTCTGCAATGGGCTTGGATTTGCCATGAGCCGGCCCAGGTGCCTCGTTTCGCGGTTTGACCATGCCGGGAAGGCTTGCAGCGGCAGAAGGGCCACCAGGCCGTTTCGCTTCGTTTCGCTCGCGCTGTGGTCCAGCACCCACCGACACGCCAGGCAACGACGGAATCACCATCATTTGGGTGGCCTCACCGTCTGCTTGGGCCTGTTGCGGGTCCTCTGACACCATCGGGCGCGTCATCATCACCGTCGCTTCGCCCTGTGTTTCGCTTGCCAAACTGCCCGGTGATTGAGGGGTTTGATAGACAGCCGGAACGCTCGGCACCGTCGGAACACCAGGCGGCACCGACCGTCCCGAAAAAGACGGATGAGGCTGTGTCTCTGGCGCATTCCGCTGCGCGGGCGGCAAAACGGGCGCTCTTCCCTCGCGAGTCAGACGGATCTTGGCTGGGCTCGGTCGCGCGTCTTCATCCTCGTCTTGCGCCAAGCTTCCAAGTTGTGATTTGTCGCCCGTCTTCGCGGTTTTGGGGCCCAGCCCACCGCCTGGTTTCGGCGGGTCAGAGCTTCGCAAGGCCATCTATACCCCCAGAGTCCCTCATGCTGCGGACACGCAGCCGCCCCCCACTTTATCACAGGCTTTGCCAGACCATTTCACGGAGATCCGACGGAAAAAACCGTGCGCGAGCTACCCCAAAAGCCCGGACCTACAAATGCGTACATAACTGCCAGCACAGACCCACACCGAGCCGCGTTTTTGCAAGCACTGACGTGGGTTGCAGTGTGGCAGGATGCGCTCATGCCTCGAAAACGCCACGTTCAGGCCGCGCCGCCTGCGGCCATTTCGTCGGAAACCGATCGATTCCAGAGTGGCTCACTCGCTCGTGCAGTGGACCTCGTTCCGCAAAAAGCGGCTCACGAAGATGCTTTTGACGCGGCGCTGCGACCACGCTCGTTTGATGAATACATCGGCCAGAACCGCGTGGTCGAAAACCTGAAGGTTTTTGTCGAAGCTGCTCGGCGTCGTGGAGAAGCCCTCGACCATGTGCTGTTTTGCGGACCTCCCGGTTTGGGCAAAACCACGCTCGCACATTTGATTTCGCAGGCCCTCGGTGTGACGCTTAGGCCCGTCGGTGCGCCCGCGATCGAACACAAGGGCACCCTCGCGAGCTATTTGACGAGTCTTGGCGAACGCGACGTGCTGTTCATCGACGAAATCCACAGGCTCCAGCCCGTCGTCGAGGAATATCTGTATCCGGCCATGGAGGATTACCGCATCGAAATCCCCATCGGAGAAGGTCCCGCCGCACAGATCATCCACATGTCGCTGCCTCGGTTCACGCTCGTTGGTGCGACCACACGAACGGGGCTCCTCACATCGCCGTTGCGCGATCGGTTTGGCATCGTGATGCGGCTCGACTACTACACGCCGCAAGATTTGGCCGAAATCGTCCGGCGTTCGGCCCTGCGCCTCTCTGTCCACATCACCCCACACGCCTGCCAAACCATCGGTCAGCGCGCCCGAGGCACGCCGCGCATCGCAAACCGCTTGCTGCGTCGCGTTCGCGATTTTGCCGAGGTTGAAAGCCACGGAAAAATCGACGATCCACACTGCGGGCTTTGGTTGGATCGGCTGGGCGTCGATGCGCTCGGTTTGGATGACATGGACCGCGCCCTTTTGCGCGCCGTCATCGAGCGTTTCGACGGAGGCCCGGTCGGCATTGAATCGCTTGCCGCCGCCGTTTCCGAAGAATCCGACACCCTCGAAGATGTCTATGAACCCTATTTGATCCAAGAGGGTTTTTTGCTGCGAACGCCGCGTGGTCGGGTTGCGTCCAGACGAGCTTACGAACACATGGGCATCTTGGCACCCAATGCGCCGTCGCAAACCCAGCCTCGCTTGTTTTGATGTTTCCGTAGTCCAAGACCGAAAACGCTCGTGATAGAGTGTGGCCCTCATGGGCTTCCTAGATGATTTGAAACAGGGTCTTCCCGGTGTTCGGTTCGCAGTTCCCTCCTCATGGAAAGTGCAAGACGAACAGGATCGTCGCGTTGTGCTCCTCGACGAGGAACACAAAGTCGGCTGGCACATCTTGCATGCACCGTGGCGCGCCGATTTGCGCAAGGAATTTTTCGATGACCAGCGACGGGATATCGAACGGCACGCTCGGTATGGTTTCGAGCAGCACTACCACCAAATCCAGGTCCCGCAAGGTACGCAGCGACCTCCGGTTCGCACGGCTGACCCGGAGTTCTCTCCGCTGATATCCATCGAGCGAGTCAACATCGACGGCGTTGACTGCCTTTTTACGCTGCGCCGCGTTGCCTATGAACCGGTCCTCGAGGCCGTCGTCGGCAGTTTCTTGATTCCGCTCCACAACGGTGTGCTCGACATCACGCTGTTTCAACACAGCCCGCAAACTGGCTATCGCGAAAACCAACTTCTCACGTTGGCGCTTCAGCAAAATCCCGGCGAGGGCATGCTGAAAGTGCGTCGAAAACTTGGGCAAACGCATTTTGACGACCCAGCCAACGACGACAAATTCCCGACGCATCCTTTGACCTGTGTGCGACGTGCGGCCAAGTGGCTTTTGTCCCTACAAAAGGACGCTTTGTCGGTCACGGGCCCACAGACAGAACTGCCGACGATTGGCGCAGAAATCGAACTGGCCCAGGCGGGTTGTGCGGTGAAAATTCCCCCGCGCTACGTGCCGATTCCCAACGGCGTGCTGCCCGTGCCAGCGGGAGTCGTCCTGCTGTCTCGAGTGATTTTGGAAGGTGCTGACGATCCGCAAATGCTCGACGTGCGACAAGTCGCGGGCGTCACGCTGTCCAAGGAAACGCGGCAAGCGAAACTCGACGAGATGGTGCAACAACAAATCGCTGAGTGGCAGCAAAGCGGCGCGACCAACCTCGAAATCAATACCGAGCCGGTCGAGCCTCCAGCGGGCTCCGGAAATGGGCGGCTTGCCGTCGCTGTCCAAGTCCGTATGTTGCTGGGAGGCGTTCCGACCCACGCGGTGGCGCGCTGGCTGTGCGACGAGGATGGCCGCGTCTTCCGTTTCGGAATTGCGACCCCGCCCTATGTCCCCACTTCCGAGGCTGCTGCCGATGTAGAACTTGTGTTCCGATCGTTCCGGCGTTTGCCGCAGAAAAGCGGCGGAGCGTGGCTCACCTCTGATTTGCAACTGGCCCCCGCCAAACGCGCCCAGTTGGCCGCCCAGCAGTAGCGGCCTACCCCCCCCGACACGCCCCTACGTCGGCTGCCCTCCCCTCACACCCAACCCGACTCAGACCGTCCAGGTTTCCCCGGACGCGAGCAACTTGGCCACATCGCCTTTGCCGCGCGCCTTTTCGACTTGCGCCTTTTGGCTCGCCACCAAGTCTTCGTAGGCCGGGCGACTCACCGCGCGCAACACGCCAATCGGCACCGGAAAATCGGGATATTCCATCCGAGACAGCATGAACGCATACGCCGGATTCGCACACGTCTCGTCGTGAACCGCGATTTGCGACAGCGGAACCTGCGACGGACCGTCCCCAACTTGGACCACTTCCGGCGTGAAATTTGCGGCCATGCGGATGCCCTTGTCTTTGTTTTTGCCAAACAAGAGCGGCTTGCCGTGTTCGAGCACAATCACACGCTCGGCTTTCTGCGTTTTGTCGGTCAGGTGCAAAAACGCCTCGTCGTTGAACACAACGCAGTTTTGGTACACCTCGAGCAGAGCCGCACCTTTGTGTTCGGCGACTCGACGAAGCATCGCCTGCATGTGCTGCACTTCGGTATCCAAGGTGCGCGCGACAAACGACCCTTCCGCGCCGATCGCGAGCGATAGTGTGCTGAACGGATGATCCACCGAACCGCCCGGCGTGGATTTGGTCTTTTTGCCCATCTCCGAGGTGGGCGAGTACTGCCCTTTGGTCAACCCGTAAATTCGGTTGTTGAACAGCACGATCTTGAGCCCGATGTTGCGGCGCAGCGCGTGAATCAAGTGATTTCCGCCAATCGCCAGCGCATCGCCGTCTCCAGTCGCGACCCAAACCGACAATTCGGGGCGAGCGAGCCGGATGCCCGTCGCAATCGTCGGCGCGCGCCCGTGGATCGTGTGAAAACCAAACGTGTTCATGTAGTACGGAAAACGGCTCGAACAGCCGATTCCCGAGACGAACACGATGTTTTCGCGCGGGAGGCCAAGCTCGGGCATGACCTTTTGCACTTGCGCCAAAATCGAATAATCGCCACAGCCAGGACACCAACGAGGTTCTTGGCTGGAAACAAAGTCTTTCCGGCTGAGTGCCGGTTTGGCTTTTTGCGTATCTTCCGTGGTGGACATCGACTTTCCCTCTTGCACTACTTTTGTTTACCGGGACAACGCTCGGCGATGGCTTGGGTCAGCTCTGCGACTTTGAACGGTTTGCCTTGGATTTTGTTAAAGCCCTCGGCATCGACCAGATATTCAGCGCGCAAAATGCGCACAAGTTGGCCGTTGTTCATCTCGGGGACGAGCACGCGCTTAAACCCTTTCAAATACGAGCCAAGCTGCGGATTGAGCGGATTCAACCAGCGCAGGTGAACGCTCGAAACGCGGTGGCCTTGTTTCTGCATCGTCTGCACCGCTTGTGTGATTGCGCCATACGTGGAACCCCAACCGACGACGAGCAAATCACCCTCGGGAGGACCGCAGGTAATCAGCTCGCCCGTCTCGCGAGCCACGCCCGCAACTTTGGCCGCGCGTGTTTTCACCATCTGATGGTGATTCTCCGAGTCATACGAAATGTTGCCGGTGAGCGCGTGTTTTTCGATACCGCCCAGACGGTGTTCAAGACCCGCCGTGCCCGGTCGCACCCACTCGCGCGCCAGCGTCTCGGGGTCGCGCCCATACGGCTGGAATCCATTCGGATCGGTGCGGAATTTGACGGGAAACTTCGGCAGCGACGACAAATCTGGCACTTTCCACGGCTCCGAACCGTTCGCGAGATAGCCGTCGGTCAGCACAAACACAGGCGTCATGTACTTGATCGCCACGCGAACCGCCTCGATGACTGCAAAGAAGCAATCACTCGGCGTCATCGCTGCAATCACCGGCACCGGACACTCTCCGTGTCGGCCATACAACGCCTGGAGCAAATCCGCCTGCTCGGTTTTCGTCGGCAAGCCCGTTGAGGGTCCGCCTCGCTGCACGTTGATGATGAGCAGCGGCAACTCGAGCATCACCGCCAAGCCGAGCGCCTCTTGCTTGAGCGAAACGCCTGGCCCACTCGTCGCAGTCACGCCCAAAACGCCCGAGTAAGACGCCCCGATCGCCGAACCGACTCCCGCGATTTCGTCCTCCGCTTGAAATGTGGTCACGCCGTAGTGCGAATATCCCGACAGATCGTGCAGGATGTCCGACGCTGGCGTAATGGGATAGCCACCGAAAAACACCGGCAATTCCGCAAGCTGACCCGCGCACACCACACCCAGCGCAGCCGCCGAATTGCCCGTCACATTCCGATACAAACCCGGTTCGATTTTTGCCGGGCGTACTTGGTAGGTGTGACCAAACAATTCTGCGTTTTCGCCATACGTGTACCCAGCCTTGAATACACGGATGTTTGCGTCGGCCAGCTCGGGCTTTTTCGCAAACTTTTCTTGGATGGATTTGATCTCGCGATCCGTGTCGCGCTGATACATCCAGAACATCAAGCCGAGCGCCCAAAAATTCTTGCAGCGGCCCGCGTCCTTGGACCCAAGGCCCGTCCCCTCCAGCGCGAGCGCGGTCAGTTTGCTGATGTCGATCGGAACGACACGATATCTTTCCTCGAGCGTGTCGTCGTCGAGCGGATTGCTCTTGTAGCCCGCAAGTTCCAAGTTTTTCGGCGTAAACGCGCCCGTGTTCACGATCAGAATCCCGCCGGGAACCAAATCAACCAGGTTCACTTTGAGCGCCGCCGGATTCATCGCGACGAGCACATCGGGCTGGTCACCTGGCGTGTAGACCTCTCGCGAGCCGAAGTGGATTTGATAACCGGACACGCCCGCCGTGGTTCCGGCAGGTGCCCGAATCTCAGCCGGATAGTCTGGCAGCGTCGCGAGATCATTGAGTGCGAGCGCGCTGGCTCGCGTGAATTCAGTGCCGGTGAGCTGCATGCCGTCGCCTGAGTCTCCGCAAAAACGGATGACCACGGAGTCGATGACCTGCATCGCCGGCGGTGTGGGTGGTGTGGGAGCGTCTGAGCCGCTCTGGGGATGATTTTCCATGTTTAACAACTCCAATAAAGAACCGTTCTCGCGGCCTCAATACCGCAGGCAACCGGGATGAACAGGTACGACGTGCGCGAGGTTTTCACAAGAGACATGTCGTCTCACGTTGGAGGCTACCGAGGCAACACCCGAGCCAACAAAATCGACAAAACAATCGCCAGCGCCAGCAACGCCCACCACCAAAACTCTCCTCGTGGGGCTGGTGGTTTTTCACGAACGACCGGTGCGACCCTTTTTTCCGGTTTTTCCGGCAACAGGGCCGTACGTTCTGGATTTTCCGCTTGCTGCAAAGTCAACAGCGCCGGTTGTTTCACAGCCATGCCGGGGGACGATTGGTAATCCGTTTTGATGATTTCCATCGGCTCCCAGATTTGACTGCTGTGGGCCGCATTTTTGATGCTCCCGCCCGGTGTGCGAATGAGCGTCGCCGCTTCCGCCAAACGCTGCGCAGACGAGTCGGAATCCGACGATTCAGCGACCTTTTCTATCGGCGCAGCCTGTTCCGCCGGTTGCGCGATGACCTCAGCCACGAGCGCCTGAAGCCGACCCGGTTTCACCGAAAGCCCCTGCGACGGTGACGGCTCACCGAGCGATTCTGGCGCAGAAACGGTTTGCGCGTGAGGATTTGGCCCCGACGCGGCCACCTCGCCACTCATTTTCGCCGGTTCTAATCGATATCGGCCTGACTCAATCGGCACCCGCCCGGTGTCGCCCATGAAACGGCTCGATTCGGCAAAAAACGCCGGATCGATCACGCGACCGTCTTGCCCAAACGAATCCGGCCCGGCCCAGAGCAGCCGCCGCAACATGTCCGCGACCTGCGCCATCGTCGGTCGCTCGCTCGGTTCCTTCGCCAGCATCCTGAGCACAATCTCGATGAGAGGCACCGGCAAATTCGGCACAAAATCCGACAGCCGCGGCGGCGGTTGCAACATGTGCATCGCCAAATAGTCGCCGGGCTCTGCGGCAACAAACGGCGCGCGGCCCGCCAGCATCTCGAACAAAATCACACCGAGCGAATACACATCCACTGGGGCCCCGATGCCTTTGCTGCCTCGACACTGCTCGGGAGACATGTAGGCCGGTGTACCCATGATGTAGTTAAGTTGCGTACGGACGGCTCCTCGGTATTCGTCGGCCATTTTGGCGATACCAAAATCGAGCAATTTGATTCGCTCGCCGCCGGGTGCCTCGCTGTCGGGAACCAAGAAAATGTTGTCCGGTTTCAGATC
>Ga0268298_10002350_pt1 | contig 20782 bp, 25 predicted proteins | sample WWTPWeurt_MetaG_FD_194462 | JGI IMG/M metagenome (GOLD analysis project Ga0268298, IMG submission 194462) | Activated sludge microbial communities from WWTP in Nijmegen, Gelderland, Netherland - WWTP Weurt | ecosystem: Engineered > WWTP > Aerobic digester > Activated sludge | place... | reverse complement strand
TCTTCATTTCTATCAGTTTCTAGATAATAATCCAATAAACGCAAATAATAGACACTATCCCATAAAGTGTGTAAGTAAAATAATTAGGGGTTCAGCTTTTTTATAAAAGCTGAACCCTTTTTTCAAATATTGTTAAGAACTGATTTAGGATAAGCCCCCAGTTTGGGATAGGCATACTCCATTTTTTTGTTGCTTCTCTTAAAGCCAAAAATACTGATTTTAGTACAGCTTCATCTGTAGGGAATGATAATTTGTTTTTAGTGTATTTTCTTATTTTGCCATTTAGGTTTTCAATAAGATTGGTGGTGTAAATAATTTTTCTGATTTCTAAAGGGAAGTCAAAAAAAACAGTGAGTTCTTCCCAATTATCTTCCCATGATTTTATGGCGTATGGATACTTGCTGTGCCAATTGTTTTTAAAGTCTTCCAAAGCTGCTTTTGCTGCCTGCCTGGTGGGTGCATCATAAATCTGCTTCATATCTTTTGCGAAGGCTTTTTTATCTTTCCACACTACATATTTGGCCGAGTTTCTTATTTGATGTACCACACATATTTGTGTTTGCGACTCGGGAAAAACCTGTTTAATAGTTTGTGTAAAACCGTTGAGATTATCAGTAGCGGTAATGAGTATATCTTCTACACCTCTTGCCTTTAAATCGGTTAATACCCCTAACCAAAAAGCGGCACTTTCGTTCTTGCCGAGCCACATGCCTAATACTTCTTTTTTACCATCCCTGTTGAGTCCTACGGCGAGGTAAATGGTTTTATTGATGACCTTGCTGTTTTCTCTTACCTTAAAAACAATGCCATCCATCCACACAATTAAATATACAGATTCCAGAGGTCTGTTTTGCCAGCCAATAATATCGTTGGCTACGGTTTCTGTGATACGGGATATGGTGGATGTGGATACTTCAAAATTGTATACTTCCCGTATCTGCTCTTCAATATCACTTACTGTCATTCCTTTGGCATAAAGGGATACAATTACGTTTTCTAACCCATCTGCCATGCTTTGCCTCTTGGGTATAAGTATGGGGTTAAAGCTGGCATCTCTGTCTCTGGGTATTTGAATAGCTGTTTCTCCAAAAGATGTTTTTACCTGTTTGGTTGATGTACCATTACGGGCATTGGAAGATGTGGTTTTTTCATTTTTTTTGTAACCGAGGTGGGCATCAAGTTCGCCTTCTAAAATTTTCTCTATACCCCTTTTTTGTAGTTGGGCTAAAAAACTGTTAAGTTCTTCGCCCGTTTTAAGTTGCTTTAAAAAAGCATCTGCTAAGTGTTGTTGTTCGTTGTCCATAAATAAACTGTGTTTTTAAAGTTATAAAAAAGTCTTCATAAAGTTGGGGTACCCCAACTTTATGAAGACTTACACAGTTTATAAGATAGTACCCTTAATTAAGCAGCCCATTTTGTAAAAGCAATTGGGCTGTTTCTTTTAAATGAACTGGTACATATAATTCTATATACCCAAAAGCCATATAACTGCTATCTAATTTGTTTAATAATTGAACGGGTATTTGATTTTCTTCTAACATACCTTGTAAAATACTTGCCTCCACCATGTTTCTTGTACTATATAATAAATACCAATTATTCATTACTCAAACGGATTATCGCTTTTTAATTTTTCTAAAGAACCATCATAAATTTCATTTGCACCAATACTATTACTTTCTTTTTTAAACGATAGTAATAAAAAGATAATAATAATCAATGCTGCAGCACCATAAATTATAGGAAAATTATCTTTCAAAGCTGTTTCTGGGTTTTTACCCTGCAAGCCAAGAACATACAAAGCAGTAACGGCAAGGCCATTATTAATAAAATGAGCCCAAATACATAACCAAATATTTCTGCTATAAAAAAAAATTAATCCTAAAATAAAACCCAAACCAGCCCTGGCTAAAAAGCCATAATAACTAAAATGAACAATGCTAAAAATAATGGAAGTAACCACAATGGCAAGGCTTATATTTTTAAACCAATGTTGAAATAATCTTTGTAATGCACCCCTAAACAAAACCTCTTCAAATATTGCAGGAGCCAGTGCAATTACCACCATTGCAAACAAATATTCTTTAAAACTATTCATTTTGGCAATTATTAAAACCTGCTTATTATATGCATCCTCTGCATTTTTAAACTTTGCAGCCCACTCCTTAGAAATAGGAATCATTTCATTTAGTGTACCTAAGCTACCACTTAATGCCATACCACATAATGCAATTAACAGAACTAAAAAAAATTGCTTACCACTAATAACATTATTAAAACCTAATTGTTGAAAAGGATTGGGGTTTACAATACGAGCATAAATAAAAGCAGGAATAAAAAACATAATTGCAGCAGCAATAAGTTGTGTCCATCTTGCAGCATTAGCAAATGCTGGGTTGGCCATATCTTCTTGCATGGTAAAAATACTTTTACCCGTAAAAACACTCCAAAAACCTGCTGCAGCAAAACTTGCTATAATAAACGATACACCAATTAATCCAGCCAATATGGCAACCTGGCTTGAATAACTAATTTTAGGTTGTAATTGCATTTTAATATATTGAAGATAATCAGTTAATATATTTTGTATTCATTCAAAAATATGTTGAAGATTAAAGAATAAAAATTAAATTATATTAATGCCTTTAAATTTTTCAAATAATTAATTAAACAATATAGTAGTGTTGGTTGTTTTTAAAAACTAATGACCAATAAATAGCAATCAGAATAATAGTAGCAAGAAAAACATTAAAGAGCATGTGGTCTTTATTGGTAAATTTTCTTTATTTTTGATATGCTGCAAATTAACTATTTAAAGTCTGATGTTCTTGTTTGTATAAAAAATTATCCATACAAATTAATCATATGAACCAAGGGCTTTCAAAAAAACGGGTAAAGAAAACAAATCCTAAAGCGTTAGGTATTAGTATTATGCAAGAAGAAAACAAAAGGTTTCAGGTAATATGTAGTTCAAAAAATGATGCTATCATTACCTCTGATGAAACCAAGCTAATTACATTTTGGAATAAGGGGGCAGAAAGTATTTTTGGTTATACTGCAGAGGAAGCTGTAGGAAAGCCCATGACTTTAATAATTCCAAATCAATATCAGCAAAGGCATAATGATGGAATTGAAAGAATGAACCAACGAAAAAAGCCAAGAGCAATTGGTAAGGTTTTAGAATTAAGTGCCGTTAGAAAAAATGGCGAGGAATTTCCGATAGAACTTACATTAGGTAGTTGGGATAGTGATGGTAAAAGGTATTATAGCGGAATTATAAGAGATATTTCTGCAAAAAAGAAAGCAGAAAAAATTATGCTTGAAGACAAAAGAAAAATAGAGGAGCAAAATAAAAGGTTTCAAGTAATTTGTAGTTCAAAAAACGATGCTATCATTACCTCTGATGAAAGCAAGCTAATTACATTTTGGAATAAAGGGGCAGAAAATATTTTTGGTTATACTGCAGAGGAGGCTGTAGGAAAGCCCATGACTTTAATAATTCCAATGCAATATCAACAAAGGCATAATGATGGAATAGAAAGAATGAACCAGCGAAAAAAACCACGTGTTATAGGAAAGGTTTTAGAATTAAGTGCCGTTAGAAAAAATGGCGAAGAGTTTCCGATAGAACTTACTTTAGGCAGTTGGGATAGTGATGGTAAAAGGTATTATAGCGGAATTATAAGAGACATTTCTGCAAAAAAGAAAGCAGAGAAATTAATTATTGAAGAAAAGAAAAAATCGGATGAGTTATTATTAAACATATTACCCAAGCTGGTGGCAGATGAATTAAAAAATACTGGAATTGCCACTGCTAAAAACCATAAAAATGTAACAATTCTTTTTTCAGATTTTGAGGGCTTTACCACATTAGCATCTTCTATTTCTGCAGCAGAATTGGTAAAAGAATTAAATGAAATATTTGGGCAGTTTGATGATATTTTAGAATCCTTATCGATAGAAAAAATTAAAACAATTGGCGATGCTTATTTTGCTGCATGTGGCTTGCCCGAAAAAAATACAGAACATGCCGAACGCTGTATTGAAGCAGCAAAACAAATGTTTAGATATTTAGAAGTAAGAAATAAAAAAACTGAAATTAAATGGAAAATGAGAGTAGGCATTCATTCTGGCCCAGTTATGGCAGGCGTGGTAAGTAAAAAGAAATATGCTTACGATCTTTTTGGCGATACAGTAAATATTGCCAGCAGAATGGAAAGCAATGGTGAAGTTGGAAAAATTAATATTTCCGAATCTACCTATCAGTTAATAAAGAAAAAATATAAGTTTACACCAAGAGGGCATGTAAAAACAAAAGGAAAGGGGGAGTTAAAAATGTATTTTGTTGATTAAAATGTTTTCAAAAATATAGTATTTATAAGGATAGGGTTTATTACAAAAAATTTGTTTGTATTTAAAAATAAATTATTGATAAGTTGGAAAGTTTTCAATAATTTTAAAAATAAATTTAATTAGTGATAAAGTTTAAAGAGGCAAAAGAGTTTATTACACAAAAGCAACTTGAAGAAATACCAAAACACTTTACTTACCATAGTTTAGTGCATATTTTAATTGTTTATGAAAGCTGTAAAGTGTTGGCCGAAGGAGAAGGAATTACAGGGATTGATTTACAACTATTGCTAACCGCTGCACTTTTTCATGATTCGGGTTTTATTATTGGCCCAAAAAATCATGAAGAAACATCTTGTGAGTTTGCACGTCAATATTTACCACAATTTAATTACACCAATGAACAGATAGAGCATATTTGCGACATGATTATGGCAACAAAAATACCACAATCACCTAAAGACCACTTAGGGCAAATACTTGCAGATGCCGATTTAGATTATTTAGGCAGAGATGATTTTTATACCATTGGTAATAAGTTATTTGAAGAATTAAAAACACTGAATGTTTTAAAAACCGAAAGAGAGTGGTACCAACTACAAATAAATTTTTTAGAAAAACATAATTATTTTACTGCTACTGCAATTAGGCTTAGAAAAGAAAAAAAGCATATTCATTTAAACGAATTAAAAAATAAACTATAATCAAAACATCATTTATAGTAAATTAGAAAATGAGGAAGCATAGTATTACCAATCATTTTAAAGACAGTATATATATTGCTTTAGGCATTTTAAGTGCCACGTTTGCATTAAATAGTTTACTAGTACCCAACCAATTTTTAGATGGTGGTGTTACAGGTATTAGCCTTTTATTAAGCCATTACTTTCATGCACCATTAAGTATTATAATAGTATTAGCCAATATTCCATTTATTATTTTAGGGGCATTTACTGCTGGTAAAAAATTTGCTATCAAAACATTTGTAAGCATTCTTGTTTTAGGCTTATGCCTTCAGTTTGCACCCATTGGTGATATTACAGCAGACTGGACAGGTAACATGATTTTAGTTTCTTTATTCGGTGGTTTTTTTATAGGCCTTGGGGTTGGCTTAGGAATGCGTGGTGGCTGCTCTATAGATGGAATTGAAATTTTAGCCATTTATACCAAGAGAAAAATAGGATTTACAATGAGTGAATTAATACTTGCACTTAATGTAATTATATTTTTAATAGCCGCCTTTAGCTTTGGTATGGAAAAAGCTTTTTATGCAATTCTTACCTATTACGTTGCTACCAGAACTATTGGTTATGTGGTTGAAGGCATAGAAGAATATACTGGCATTACTATTATTTCTGAACACAGCGAAAGCATAAAATCCCTTTTAGTAAATGAATTAGGGAAAGGCATATCTGTATATAAAGGTCAAAGAGGGTTTATGAAAGAAAACTTTGATGTTAGATACGACTGTGATATTGTTTTTACCATTGTAACCCGTTTTGAAGTAAGAAGAGTTAGAAATATGGTACATTTATTAGACCCTAAAGCCTTTGTATTTACACATACCATAAAAGAAACAGCGGGAGGGGTACTAAAAAAAGTAGCTGCCGATAAACATTAATTTTTCTCTACAGTTTACTTAAAAAATCATCTAATACAAGTGCATGGTTACAAAGCGGATTTTTTGCTGCATATAATAATGTAAGATGCTTGTTTTCTTTTTCTAATATTTTTAATTTTTCTGCTTGTTCTATATTTTGTTCTAACTCCAGGGTGTATTTATTTTTAAAACCTATCCATTTTTTTTCATCGTGTGCAAACCATTTTCTTAGCTCTGGGCTTGGTGCTATTTCTTTACACCATAAATCTATTTTTGCAGCTTGTTTAGATACGCCCCGAGGCCAAAGTCTATCAACCAAAACTCTATAACCATCTTTAGAAGAAGGGTGTTCGTAAATTCTTTTAATTACAATCATAGTTTATTATTTTATAAAACTTAATTAAGGTTTATAAATAAGCCTTGTAGAAACTGCAATTCTATTCCATGCATTAATGGTTACTATAAGCATAATTATTTCTGCTGTGGCGGATTCTCCAAAAAGTTCAATAGCTTTTTGATAGGTAGAATCCGTAAGCCCCTTATCAGCAATTTTGGTAACTTCATCGGTAATTCGTAAAACCGTTCTCTCCTCTTCATTAAACAAATGCGATTCGTGCCAAACACTTACTGCATTAATTCTTCTAGCATTTTCTCCCAAACTTATTGCATCTTCTGTATGCATATCTAAACAATAAGCACAGCCATTTAAAATAGATGCTCTAATTTTTATTAACTCTTTTAAAATAGGATGAATGGAGCATGTTTTTCCAAACTCTTCTAAAACCAGCATAGCATCAAAAGCCTTAGGAGTTGCTTTATTAATAGTTATTCTTTTGTTGTTCATTTTAATTATTTTTTAAATACTCTCTAAATACATATTGTAAAATGCCCTGGTTTTTATAATATTCAATTTCTATAGCCGAATCTAAACGAGCTTTTACTTTAAAGTTAATTTGTTTACCATCTGCCCTGGCTGCACAAACATCTACAATTTTATGAGAGGTTAAATTATCTGCTAAGCCTGTAATAGTATAAACTTCAGAGCCATCTAACCCTAACAATTCTGCATTTTGATTATTTAAAAATGTTAAAGGAGCAACGCCCATGCCTACTAAGTTACTTCTATGAATACGTTCAAAACTTTCGGCAATTACAGCTTTAATTCCTAATAAAAACGTACCCTTTGCTGCCCAATCTCTTGATGAACCAGAGCCATACTCTTTACCAGCTAAAACAATAAGTGCTGTTTGATCTTCTTTATATTGCATAGCTGTTTCAAAAACAGTTTTTACTTGGTTAGTTGGAAAGTGTTTACTAAAGCCACCTTCTTTTTCTGCTATTTTATTTTTAATTCTTACATTGGCAAAAGTGCCTCTCATCATTACTTCATGATTACCCCTTCTGGAACCATAGGAATTAAAGTCGTCTTTTAAAATTCCGTTTTGTTTTAAATATATGCCTGCTGCAGAGTCTTCTTTAAAAGAGCCTGCTGGCGAAATATGATCTGTAGTTACCGAATCGCCTAAATATAGCAGTACTCTTGCATTTGTAATTTCGGTAATTGGGTTTGGCGTTGCTTGAAGATTTTCGAAGAAGGGAGACTCTTTAATGTAAGTGGATGTATTATTCCAATTAAAACTTTGATTTAAGTTTATTTCTAAATTTTGCCAATCGGCAGAACCATCAAAAATTTCATCATAAATTTCTTTAAAATCATCTTGCTTTAAACATTCATTAATGGTATGCTGAATTTCTGTACTACTTGGCCAAATATCTTTTAAAAATACAGGGTTGCCATTTGGGTCGTAATCTATAGGTTCATTAATTAAATCAATATCAACCCTTCCTGCTAAAGCATAAGCTACTACTAGCATTGGCGACATTAAGAAATTCATTTTTACTTGTGGGTGCACTCTTGCCTCAAAATTTCTATTGCCAGATAAAACAGAGGCTACAACTAATTCGCCTTTATCTACAGCCATTGCAATAGCTGGAGGCAGGGGGCCCGAGTTTCCAATACAAGAAGTACAGCCATAGCCTACAGTATGAAAACGTAAGGCATCTAAATCTGCCGATAGGCCAGAGCGGTTTAAATATTTTGTAACCACTTTAGAGCCTGGAGCTAATGAAGTTTTTACCCAGGATTTTGTTCTTAAACCTTTTTCAACAGCTTTTTTAGCTAATAAGCCTGCACCAACCATTACTGCAGGGTTAGAGGTATTGGTGCAACTTGTTATAGCTGCAATTACAATACTACCATCGCTTACAACAAATTCTTTATTTTTTTCTTTTATTCTTACAGAGTGAAGCTTGCTATCTAAAACAACTTCAGAATGGCTTTCGCCATGAATAGGAACTTTGCCAAAAACAAATTCAGTTCCAGAGCCTCCCTCCATTAACCATGCAGCTTCTTTACGTTGGTTTTTATTTTCATACTCACGTTTAAATTCATTTTTTAAAATTTCACTAAACTTAGCACTTAAATCTTTTACAAAAATTTTATCTTGTGGGCGTTTTGGGCCAGATACTGTAGGCTCTAAAGTGTTTAAGTTTAATTCAACAATATCAGAATATTTTATTTTTTCATTACCGGTACGCCATAATAAATTTTCTTTACAATAGGCTTCTACTATATTTATTTGTTCGCTACTTCTATTGGTAGCTTTCATGTATTCTAATGTTCTATCATCAACAGGAAAATAAGTTACAGTACACCCAAACTCTGGAGACATGTTGCCAATAGTTGCCCTATCGGTAACTGTTAGGTTATTTAAGCCATCTCCAAACACTTCAACAAATTTGCCCACCACACCTCTATCTCTTAAAATTTTTGTAATGGTTAAAACCATATCGGTTGCAGTACAATGATTTGGAATATTGCCTACTAATTTTAGCCCAACCACTTCGGGACAAGTAAAGAAAATTGGCTGCCCCAGCATGGCTGCTTCTGCCTCAATTCCACCAACGCCCCATGCAATAACACCAATACCATTTACCATTGGTGTATGAGAATCGGTGCCAACCAATGTATCTGGAAATAACCAACCTTCTCTTTCAATTGTAACTTTAGATAAGTACTCTAAATTTACCTGATGGCAAATGCCCATACCAGGAGGCACTACAGTAAAATTGTTTAAGCCCTTTTGTGCCCATTTTAAAAGTTCATAACGTTCTTTATTTCGTTCAAATTCTAATTCAACATTTTTATTGTAAGAATAATCTGTTCCAAAATAATCAACCTGAACGGAGTGATCAATAACTAAATCAACGGGTATAGCAGGATTTATTTTTTGGCCATCTTTACCATGCCTAACAAACTCTGCACGAAGCGAAGCCATATCTACCACTGCTGGTACACCTGTAAAATCTTGCATTAAAATACGAGCAGGCTTAAAAGGAATTTCTTTATCTGTAGGGTTAGGAGTCCAGTTTAATAGGGTTTCTACATGTTCGTTTGTAATACTAAACCCATCGTAATTTCTTAATACATTTTCTAATAATATACGAATACTAAAAGGCAAATGCTCCACAATACTGGAATAGTTTTTTAAAGAACTATATAAATAGCGTTTGCTGTTAATAATAATTTCTTTTTTTTCTTTTGATTGGATGTTATTCATAATAGTTTTTTTGTTGAAGCTTAAACAAATAACAATTGCATAATTATTTTTTGAAAAAAAATAAGCAACGATTAATTAAAAAGAGAAAGTAAATATACTTAATTATTTATAGTTAAGCTTTTGAAATGCATAAAAAAAGTGCTGCCATTAAGCAACACTTTATCTATAATAAATAGCTGGTTTATAAATCAAAATCTCCTGCTGCTTCTGGTTGATAAATGATTTCAATAATTTTTATTTTAGTTAAACCAGATGGCACAACCCACTCTATTTCATCGCCAACTTTGTAGCCAATTAATGCGGTAGCTATTGGAGAAAAAATAGAAATTTTATTTTCTTTGATATTGGCATTATCGGGATAAACAAGTTGAAATTGAACTACCTTATCGGAGCTTAGAAAACTAATTTTAATAATGGAGTTCATAGTAACAACATCGGCAGGTATATCTTGAGATTCAACAACTTTTGCATTGCTTAATTCTGTAAGTAGTTTAGAAGCTTCTGTTGCAGCAATTTTACCTAACTGTTTTGCATGTTTTATACTTTCTGAAATTCTGGTATAATCTAATTTGCTTAAAATAATTTGACCCATAATATTTGTTTTTTAATAGAATGGATAAAGATAGTTAGATATTTAAAAAAGAAAAACTAAAATACGCATTTTGATTAATTATTCCTGAGTTCTTGGTATAGTTCATCTTCGGCAATTTTTTTACTTTTATCTAAAACAGTTAGAGCGGTTTCTATTGTACTTAAATGTGTTCTAAAAGATAAAATTGCAATTCTTAAAACATAACAATTATTTAAACGGGTGGAAGAAATAAAAACACGGCCGTCATTCATTACTGCTTTTTGAATTTTTTCGTTATACTTATCTAAGGGGAGTTCTTTGTGTAAAAAACGAAATGCAAAAACACTTAATTCTGGTTTATTAAAAACTTCTACATCTGGCAAGTTGCTTAATTGCTGATAACAATAAGTTGCTAATTGCATTTTTTCGTTTAAATAATTTTCAAATGGCTTTTCTCCATGAATTTTAAGTGGCAACCATAATCTTAAGGCTCTAAAATGCCTACTTAACTCAGGCGATAAATCTGCAGGAGAAAGGTCCACCTTTTCTGTAGAAGCATCTTGCATATAGTTTGCTAAATACTGATGTGTTTTATGTAAAAGTTTTTTATTTTTTATTAACACAGCTCCTAAACCATAGGGTATAAATAAACCCTTATGGGGGTCAGCAACTATAGAGTCTGCCTGTTCAATTCCTTTTAAAAGTTGTTTTCCTTTGTTGGTAAGAATAAAAAATCCTCCATAGGCTGCATCTACATGAAACCAAAGGTTATATTTTTTACTTATTTCGCTTAGTTGTTGTAGGGGGTCTATTGCACCTACATCTGTAGTACCTGCAGAGGCTACTAAAAGCCAGGGTAAAAAGCCGTTGTTTAAATCTTTATTAATAGCCTTCTCCAATTCCTCTACATTCATTTGGTATAAATTATTACACTCAATTTCTCTCCATTGTACATCATCCATTCCTAAAATACGAATAGATTTTTGTAAGCAATGATGAGCATATTGTGTTGTATAAATAACGGCTTTGTGGTAATCTTTTGCTTTTAAATTAATTGCATCACGTGCAGTTGCAATAGCAGTTAAATTAGCAATACTACCACCCGAGGTTAGTGTGCCACCATAGTTTTTGGAGTAACCAAATAAGTTTGCCATCCAGTTTAAAACAGTTTCTTCTAACAATACTGCACCAGGCGATGCAAACCTAACACCTGCATACCTATTTGTAATGCAAGCTAAGTAATCGCCAACAGCACCATAAAATAAACCACCACCTGGTATATAGCCTAAATGCCCGCCAGAGGCAGGATTTATACCTGGTGTATCAATATATAATCGTATATTTTTTAATACTTCATTTAAAGTATTTTGTTCTTCAAAATTAATACTCTGTATAAATGGAGCTTTTTCTGAAACGTTGTTTACAAATGCAGGCAGAGTATCTATATTACCTAAAAAGTTTTCGGTGTATTCAGAAATTGCTTCTAGTGTAGCTACCCTTTCGGTTGAAGTTGGCTCTAATAATTTATGTTTATTTTCAAACTCTAACAGTTCGGTTTTCATTTTTAATAAATAATTATTCTATATGTTTAAAACATAAATATAGGCCACCGTTCTAGGGAGTATAAATTTATTATATAAATGGAAAACTTAGAAAATAATTAGTTGGTTAAGTAGGCTAAACCTTCGTTTACATTTTGATAGAGGTCTATTACTTTTTTTTCTTCACATAATTTTTTAAACATATCTCTTATTGGTTTAAAGTTATTGTGAAATGGGCATGGATGCGATTCTGAGCATTTTTCTAATCCTAAACCACATTGTTTAAAAATATCTTTTCCATCAATAGCCTCTACAATTTTAATTACAGGCTGATTAATTTGTTTAGCAGAAATAAAGAAACCGCCATTGGGTCCTTTTGTGCTATTGATAATATTTTCTTTTACTAATTTCTGTAAAAGTTTTCCTACGGTATGTTCATTTTCATTTATAAAACCAGCAATGGTTTTAATACTAAATTTTTCTTCGGTTTCAAATTTTGAACCTAAAAAAATTACTGCTTTAATAGCAGCTTTACAACTTAAACTTAACATAACTATCTTCCTAAAAATGCCCTTCCTTCATCAGAAATCATTTCCATATTCCAAGGAGGGTCAAAAATTAAATTAATATCAATTCCGTAATCTCCATAAGCCTGTTGCAGTGCATGCCTTGCATTATCTGTTATCGATTCTCCCATTGGGCAAAACTCTGTAGTTAGGGTCATTGTACATGTTAGCCTATTTTCTTCCTCATCAAAATGTAGTTCATAAATTAAGCCAAGGTCAACTACATTTAAGCCTATTTCAGGATCTATTACATTGTACAAACCCTCTATTGCAAGTTTACTTTTTTCTTCGTTATTAGTTTTTAAATTCATGTTGTTGTTGGTTTGTGATAAACAATTTTTAAAACATTCCAATTATATAAAATGGAAGTTACTAAAATAAAAAAGGCACCAAATTTTAATAAAATAGCATTTTCAAAAACTAAACCTAATAAAAAAATTACAATGCCTAATATATAAGCTATACTCATTATTTTAAAAATGGTATTGCTAAACAAATCTTTAGGGTTAGGCGTTTTACCTTTATTAGAACGTTGATGATATATTTTATTCCAAACAATAAATGGAAGTGTTTTAAAGGTCATACCTAAAATAATGGCTGTTATCCATCCAAAAAATATCATAAAACCATAAGCAACCATTGGTTGATAATTTTCGGCAGAGCTATTGATAAATAAAATAATGATAATAAATAGTAGTAGTATTGGTAATAACATTAATACTGTTGAAAGTAAAGATAGTTTTACTTGCTCATCTACTTGTTTTCTTATTCTTTGTTTATAGGCATTGTAACAATAATAAATAAACAAAACTATGGCAGCAAAAAGTAAAAAATCTGGAATTAATGTATAAGAAAGAGGAAGGTAAAAGAAGATTATTATAAATGAAATAAGGGCGGTATTAATTAACCATAAAATAATCCATAAAATTGTAGGGTTTGTATATTTTGAAATTAAAAACATAGGAATTAATCTGGATGCTACGCCAATAACTAACAATAAGAACCAGCCCAAAATACCAGTATGCACATGCAGAGGTAAATAGTGCAATGAGTTTTGCGGCAAAAAATTATAAGTAAAATTATATACCAATGCTAACCCTAAACTAACAGTAATAAATAACCAAATAACTGATGTGAAAACATACACTGCATGAACATTTTCTTTCTTACTTTTTGAAATACTGTAACCAATATTAATTAGATAACACAGAATGGAAAGTAGTACTAATCTTCCTCCCCATTTTGCAGGAGTTCCCATATCAAAAACATAAAAACCATAAACCAATAATGGAATACCAATAGCAGATAAGATAAATGAAAGGTGTGCTAACTTATAACTATACAACTCTCCTTCTATTAACACTGGTACTAATTGATGGCTTGCCCCCAAAATAATCATTGTGCCCCAACCCAATGCCATTATATGTGTTATTGCTAAAATGTGTGGTTGAAAATAATGGGCTAAAAAGGTATTCGAAGAAAGCAATAAAAATATTGATGCAACAATAAATGAAATTGCTGCATACAAATAAAAAGGTAAAACAACTTTATAGGAAGTGGTTTTTACAATGGATGAATTACCTAAGCCAACGAACATTTTTTATGCTTTAAAAATTAGTAAATGTACTTCGCCATCTGTGATTTCTTTTGTACGATAATCAAAATTTCGTTCTTTAAGTTCGGGTAATAAAAAAACAGGAATTCTTTTATGGTAAACATATAAGGCTTTATAGTTTGGTATTTTTTCTATCTCCTCTAAAATGGTAAGCATTGGTAGAGGCATTTCTAAATTACGAACATCAATGGTTACTAAATTATTAGAATACTTTTCAATAATGCTTTGCCAATCCTCTTCATTGTTTGTTAAATCTGGGCTGTTAATTTCTGTTTCATTTATTTTATAAAAATAAGTATTAACAACCTCGCTGCTTTCGTGTTCTACAAATGCTTCAAAACCCTGTTTGTTTAAAATTGGAATTAATGGTGCAGGTTCAAAACTATTAATTAGTTTTAAAACATCTCCTTTTTGTAATTGCTTTACTGAGTTAAGAATAATATTAAAAGGATCGTTACCACTATTAATAACCGGACGAACATCTAACTCTTTAATATTTTCTTTAGAAATATGTTGAATGAATATTGGGAGATTGCTTTTGTTGTTGGTTTTTTTTTCTGCAATTGTTTCATCTATTTCAAACCCTAAGGATTTAAATTTTTCGAAAAAATCTGCTACTTGTACACCACCAATTTTACTTGCCATTGCAATAGATGTACGAGAAGCCATTAGTTTTCTTAAAAGAGGGTTTTTTAGTTTATTGAATTTAGATGAAATACTAATAATAGCATCTAATGCTTGTGGATGTGCTTTTAATAAAGCAGAAATTTTTGTATTGGCGTTAATTTTTATCATTTCTACATAATTATTGCACCAATTAATAAAACACATTCATTGCTAGTATTATTTTCTATTGCATGTTTTGTGTTTTTGGGGAAAATAAAAAAATCGCCAGGCTCGCCAGTAAACTTATTTTCATCAATCACAAAAAAAGGGTTTCCTTTTACAACAAATGCATATTCAGTTTTATCTGGATGCAAGTGTAATGGATATTTTGAAAATGAGTCAACCCTAACTAGTTTTACTGTACCATTTTGTAAATTGATAAAGTCTTTACCATAAAACCCTTTTACTTTACCCTCTGCACATTGTGGCAAGGCCTGGCTAATTTTAAATTGCATTTTAGTTGTTTAATTTTTTTTCTATTTCTAATGCTTTAGGAAAAAGTATATTGTTTTCTAAATGTATATGAATGTGTAAATCTTCTTCAAACTCTTCTAACAATTTAAACAATAAAGTATAACTAGCACAAGCATCGCTTGGTAGTGTAAAATTATTGCTAAGTGTTCTTATTTCTTCTAAACATTTACCGGTAGATTCATGCTCCATTTCCATCATATTAATTGGACCTCTTACAGAACCCATAGAGCTAAACTGAATAGGGGTTCCATTATTTTTTGCACCAACTATTTCTTTTATATATGGAAATAAGATTTGTTCTTCTTTCACCATGTGGGTACTCATTTCTGCATAAACAGCATCTACTAATTCGTAAATAGGAATTAGCTCAGGATGTGCACTTCCATGAACTTGTGCAACTTTTGCAGCATAATTTTTTAAATCGGGTAATGTTTGTTTTACATAACTATGGTGGGTGTTTACAATATAATCTGCTAAAAAGTCTAAGCTCCAATCATTATAAGGTAATGGACGAGAGGCTACAACCTTATCTGCTTCTGCTAATTCTTTTTCAATAACATTTATATCAAGCCCTTTTTCTGCACAAACTTCTTTTACTGTTTTTTTACCACCACAGCAAAAGTCTATTCCATATTTTTTAAATATTTGAGCTTTTCTTATATCATTAGCAGCAATCTCTCCAAGGGTTTCATTACCCTCGCCTATAATGCGTTTTTGAATTTTTATTTTCCACCATTCTGGACCATTTTCTAAATAATCCCAAGTAAAAATATTACCTCTCTGCCCCAATAATTGATAATATAAAGGCTTTGGGTCATGATCGTTATGAATAGTTAAACTTTCCCCTTCGTTAAGTTCATCAAATCTTGCAAAAATAGTTGGGTGCTTTAACCTTGGCTCTAACAGGGTTACATTTAGAATGTTTTCTACAGTTGTTTCCATCACATTTTTTTTATTTTGTTAATAATACAGCAAAGGTAAGAGAATTACAATAAAAGTAATTAAATACTTTTATTATTGACAAATGAATGACATTTAGAAGATGTAGTTAATTGCTCGCCTTATTATAACTTAACTGTTATAAATAAAAAGTACAGGATAATTTGAAAAATAAAAATAATACCGCCTGCAAAAAATGCTTTGCCTGAAATTTTCCATAAAGATTTGATGTTTATTTTAAGTCCAATTGCAGCCATACCAATATTTAATAAACCATCGCCCAGTTTTGTAATTTGTTTTATAGCGTTAGCATTAAAAATATTAAGTTGAGAAATTAAAACAGCTATTAAGAAGAACAATATAAATAATGGAAGTTTAATTTTTGTACCATTACTTCTTTTTCTGAATAGGAAAAAAATTATAAGAAGAAAAGGAATAAGAAAAGCTACTCTACCCATTTTTACAACAGTAGAAAATTGCCCCACTTCATCGCTAACTGCAAACCCTGCACTTACTACATGCCCAACAGATTGTAGAATACCTCCTAAGAAAATACCAGTATCAACAGAAGAAAACTGAAAAGCAGCGGCAATTAATGGAAGCAAAATCATACCAATTAAGCCAAGTACATTTACAACAGCTAAAGATAATCCGGTTTCTTCTTCTTTTGCCTCTATTAATGGGGCAGTTGCTCCAATTGCAGAGGAGCCACAAATTGCACTTCCTGCACCTAAAAGCCAATAAAGTTTATTGTTATTGCTTCCAAAAATTTTGCCTAATAAAAGAGAAATTAATATAACAACAATAATGCTTACTGTAATCATTAATATGGTAGAGGTACCAATTTTTGAAAACTTATTTATTTCAAATCCAAACCCTATAAAAACAATTGCAGTTTCTAATACATATTTTTCTGACCATACAACACCTGGTGTAAATTTAGAAAAGTTGGGAATTAATTGCCTTACAATAATACCTAACATTAGTGCAAGTATAGTAACGCCCAAATTAGGAATATAAGCTGCTAAAAATTTAGCAACAAGCATTATTACAACTGCTAAAACAATTCCATAAGTTTTTTGTGCTGCCAATATTTTTACTTTACTGTTTTTCCAGTCCACGATAAAATACCACCGTCTAAATCAAAAATTTGCTTAAAGCCCAATTTTTCTAATTCAGCTCCAGCTTTTCTACTTCTTACACCACTTCTGCAATACACATAAACAGGCTTTTCTTTGTTTAGTTTTTTAACTAATTCTATAAAGTTACTATCTTTTATATTGATGTTTACAGCATTTTCTAAATGCCCTTCTTCATATTCTTCTGGTGTTCTAACATCTATTAATTGTGCCGATTTATCTTGTGCTAAGGCTAGTGCATAATTACTACTAGATAACACTTTATAATGTGCTGTATCTTGTGCACTACAAGCATTTAATAAGATACTAATTATAAATACCAACAAAAAGTTTTTCATGTAAAAAGGTTTAATGGTTGTAGAAATTATTTATTATTGTTTCTATATCTTTTGCAGAAATAACACCCGATTGCCGCCATTGTGGCTTACCATTTTTAAACAAAATTAATGTTGGTACACCACTAATTTGATAAGCAGCAGCAGTTTGTGGATTTTTATCTACATCAATTTTTAAAATAGTAGCTTTTTCGCCAACACGTTTTTTTACCTCTTCTAAAATAGGAGCCATTGTTTTACATGGGCCACACCAAGTTGCAAAAAAATCTACCAATATAGGTTTGTTTTGATTAATTATTTCTTGAAACGTCATTTGCATTTTCTTTTTTAAATAAAGAAAAAACCAAGCCTCCCATTATTGCACCATAAATAGTGCTGTTTAGTGGTTTAGAGGTTATGGCACATGTACCAGAATTACAGCCTATAAGTTTCCAATATAAAAACCCGCCAATTGCTCCTAATGCAATACCAATAAAGGCAAGCATATTTTTTTTAATAAAATTCATAATTTACATTTTTATTTTCCACATACCCCTTAACTCTCCTGCATTATAATGTAATGCTTTATCTTTTGGATATTTTTCAGATATAAGTTGTAGGGTAGATTTTGTTATTTCAGTTTCTTTACCATGGCACTTTAAACAAGTGGGCATCGCCATCACTATTGGTTTATAAAAATAAACTTCTCCATTGTTGTTGGTTTCAATAACACTGGCTTGTTTAATTTTCATTTTATTCCAGGCTACAGTATCGGTAGTAGTTTTTAATGCATTGTTACTATTTCTGTTTCTATCGGTAACCCTGCTAAGTTTTACATTATTTATTGATGCTAAAGTGTCGGTTAATTTTAAAGCATTTTCGTTGCAAAAACTTATGGCATAATCTGTACCTCCTAATTCAATAGCATTACTTACTTTTTGTAATAATATTTTTTGAGCTAGAGTAGCAATGCTATCTCCCTTCTTTAATAAGTATTGATTATTGGATACAGCTATTTGATTGGAAGAGTGATTATTGCAAGCAGCCAACAAAATAAATGGCATAAAAAATAAATACCTCATGTTTATTTATTTTTAATTTCTTCAAAACTTGACTCTTCTTTTTGTTTACTAGTTATTATACTATTGGTATTGCAGGCAGTTGCCCCACAACAACCAATATTAAATATGGGTAGTAATGAAAATAATAAACCCATTAAAATAAACATCCAATCTTTAACTAAAATGCCTTGTATAATAATAATAATACCAAGTGCTAATCTTAATAATCGCATAAAATTCCAACCAGTTAAAAGCTTTTGTATCATTATTTTTTTATTAATGTTATAAAAAGTTCACTACCATGTCTTGGGGAAATGCTATTGGTGCAAATGCTCATTGTTTTTAAAATAAATTCTGTTTCAAAAATTTTTTTATACTCCAATTCACTTCCTCCAAATGGAGGGCCATTGTTTTCAAATTCTTTATTAAAAAGCAGCCCTATTATTTTACTGTTTTTGTTTAATAATGAAGCGGCTTTGGCAGCATATTTTTTTCTTACTTCGGGATAAAAGGTACAAAAAAAAGTTTGTTCAACTATATAATCGTATCTGCCGTCATGCTCAAAAAAATCAGTGCAAATTACTTTAACCTGTGGAGTGTTTATAAATTTTTGCTGAAGTATTTCTACAGCCTTTGGAGCAATATCTACAAGCGTAATATTATTAAACCCTTTTTTTACCAAATCTTCTGCTTCGTAGGCATTGCCACAACCTGGAATTAGAATTGCAGCGTTTTTATTATCTACCTGGCTAAAATAATTACTTATTGCAGGGGCTGCATAACCAATATCCCAGCCTGTTTGGTTGTTTAGCCAACGGTTATTCCAAAAGGTTTTATCTAAATAGTTTAAATTTTCTTGCACAATTATTTAATTGTTTATAGCATTGTGTACGCTTTGCCATGTTCCACCATTGGTAACATTTGTTATACCACTTTGCTCTAAAATACTTTTAGCCTGAGCACTGCGTACGCCACTTTTACAAAAAACAATAATATTGTTTTTATTTTTAAATTTTGCAGTTTGGTTATGAATAGTATTTAAAGGAATGTTTATTGCACCTTTAACACTGCCAGTCGAAAACTCTGCAGGTGTACGAACATCAACCAATAAAGCACCTTGTTTACAAAGGTCTGCAATTTTATTTTTATTTGCAGAGCCAAAAAGCATTGAAAAAATTCCCATATTATATTAATTTAATTTACAAACATGATTACTATAACTAACGGTATTTTTTTTACTCTCTAACCAACTTTTCATACCGCCCGAAAAGTTTTTTATATTGTGAAAGCCATTACTTTTTAATATAGAATAAGCAGTAGAAGATCTATCGCCTGCCTGGCAATGAATAATTACTTCTTTATCTCTGCTTATCTTGTTTAAATTATTTTGAATTGTGCCCAAAAAAACATGATCTGCTTTTTCAATATGTGCTGCATTATATTCTGTTAATGCTCTAACATCTACAATTTGTACATTATCCTTTTTAATCAATTCCGAAAATTCGCTAAGCTGTATGTTATTAACTTGATGCAGCTCAACATTTAAATCGTTTATATTGCTTATATAGCCATATACATTATCTAAACCAATTCTCATTAATTTTCTGGTAATTTCCTCTATACAATTATCATCTGCTATTAAAATAAACTGTTCTTGATAGTTTAAAAACCAACCAGCCCAAGTAGAAAGAGCATTGTTGTTTTGAATGTTAATACTACCAGGAAGGTGAGCTTTTGCAAACTCTTGTTTATTTCTTGTATCAATAATTTTTAATCCCTTTTTATATGCAGAAAGAAACTGACTGTTGGTTAATTTTATTTGTTGAGGCACTACCACCAAAAGCCTACGATTTACTTTATTCAAATGCTTCATCATAGCAAAATATTTTGGAGGCTCTGGTTGGTCGGCTAATAAATAATCAATAAAATCTTGCTCTTTATTATTGTATTGAAAAGCCCAGTTGCGAATTTTTTCGTAACCAACAGTAGAGCAATGTACTGCACCTAATGCTTTGCCACAGGCAGAGCCTGCACCATGAGCAGACCAAACTTGCACATAATCGGGCAGAGAAGTAAATTTTTGTAGTGATTGATACATTTGCTTGGCTCCTATTTCTTTAGTGCCTATTATGCCTGCTGCCTTTTCTAATAAATCTGGTCTTCCAATATCGCCAACAAAAACAAAATCTCCTGTAAAAACCATTACAGGTTTATTGCTTGCAGGATTATCGGTTAAAACAAATGAAATACTTTCTGGTGTATGGCCTGGTGTGTGTAACACATTTAAAGTTAAATTACCTACTTGAATAGTATCACCATCTTTTAA
>Ga0268298_10002349_pt1 | contig 20783 bp, 23 predicted proteins | sample WWTPWeurt_MetaG_FD_194462 | JGI IMG/M metagenome (GOLD analysis project Ga0268298, IMG submission 194462) | Activated sludge microbial communities from WWTP in Nijmegen, Gelderland, Netherland - WWTP Weurt | ecosystem: Engineered > WWTP > Aerobic digester > Activated sludge | place... | reverse complement strand
GACAGGGAATGATTCTTTTGGCGAGCATCGGGGCTTACTTTTTCCCCAGCTCGTCGGCAAGCTTCTGCGCCGCGGCAAAATCGAGCGAGCCGTCATAGACGGCACGGCCGGCGATCGTACCGGCGATACCCTCGTCCTCGACGGCGCAGAGCTTCCTGATGTCGTCGAGATTGGACAGGCCGCCCGAGGCGATCACCGGGATGTGCAGCACCTGCGCCAGCTTGACGGTGGCGTCGATGTTGATGCCGGAGAGCATGCCGTCGCGACCGATGTCGGTGTAGATGATGCCTTCGACGCCGTAGTCCTCGTATTTCTTGGCGAGGTCGATGACGTCATGGCCGGTCATCTTCGACCAGCCGTCCACCGCGACCTTGCCGTCCTTGGCATCGAGACCGACGATGATGTGGCCCGGGAAGGCGCCGCAGGCGTCATGCAGGAAGCCCGGGTTCTTCACCGCGGCGGTACCGATGATGACGTAGCTGAGGCCGTCGTCGAGGCAGCGCTCGATGGTATCGAGGTCGCGGATGCCGCCGCCGAGCTGCACCGGAATGTCGTCACCGACTTCCTTGAGGATGGCCTTGATGGCGCCCTCGTTCTTCGGCTTGCCGGCGAAGGCGCCGTTCAGGTCGACGAGATGCAGACGACGGGCGCCCTGCCTGACCCATTCACGCGCCTGCGCGGCGGGGTCGAGATTGAAGACGGTTGCCTCGTCCATGAGGCCCTGCTTGAGGCGGACGCACTGCCCGTCCTTCAGGTCGATCGCGGGAATGATCAGCATGGGAAAACAGTAGGTAGTTGAACCGGAACGGGGTTGGCAATAACGCCGGCAACGGCGCTCAGGGTTTCCAGTCGATGAAGTTGGACAGAAGCTGCAGGCCGGCCTGCGCGCTCTTCTCCGGGTGGCATTGAACGGCGAAGATATTATCCCGCGCACAGGCACTGGTAAAGGGGATGCCGTATTCCGTCGTACCGGCCACGCAGGCCGCATCTTCCGGAGCCACGTAATAGCTGTGCACGAAGTAGAAACGGGCACCGTCGGCAATGCCATTCCACAGCGGGTGCGGTCGGGCCTGTTTCACCTCGTTCCAGCCCATGTGGGGCACTTTCAGTTTCTGGCCGTCCGGCAGGTGCATTTTCTCGGCGGGGAAGCGCTTCACCTGGCCGCGCAGGATGCCGAGACCGGGCACGTCACCTTCCTCGGAGTGTTCGAACAGCATCTGCTGGCCGATGCAGATGCCGAGGAAGGGTTTGCTGGCGGCAGCATCGATCACCGCCTGGCGCAGGCCGCGCTCGTTCAGCTCGCGCATGCAGTCCGGCATCGCACCCTGGCCGGGCACGACGATACGCTCGGCCGCCGCCAGCACCGCCGGATCGGCGGTGACGACGACCGGCCTGCCGCCGGCGACGTGCTCGAGCGCCTTGGCGACCGATCGCAGGTTGCCCATGCCGTAGTCGACTACGGCAATCGTGCCTCCCGCCATTACAGTGCGCCCTTGGTCGAAGGGATGGCCCCCGAGGCACGCGGATCGGCTTCGGCTGCCATGCGCAGCGCGCGGCCGAAGGCCTTGAACACCGTCTCGGCCTGGTGATGGGCATTGGTGCCGCGCAGGTTGTCGATGTGCAGCGTGAGCAGGGCGTGGTTGACCAGCCCCTGGAAGAATTCGTTCACCAGGTCGACATCGAACTGGCCGATCCAGGCGCGCGTGAAGGCGACATGGAACTCCAGCCCGGGACGCCCCGAGAGGTCGACGACGACGCGCGAAAGGGCCTCGTCCAGCGGCACGTAGGCGTGGCCGTAACGACGCAGGCCCTTCTTGTCGCCGAGCGCCTTGGCGAATGCCTGCCCGAGCGTGATGCCGATATCCTCGACGGTGTGGTGCGCGTCGATGTGCAGGTCGCCCTTCGCGGTCACTTCGAGGTCGATCGCGCCGTGGCGGGCGATCTGGTCGAGCATGTGGTCGAGGAAGGGTACGCCGGTTTCGAACTTGCCGACGCCGGTGCCATCGAGGTTGAGCTTCACCGAGACCTGGGTCTCGAGGGTATTGCGCGTGATTTCGGCTTGCCGCATGGATCGTGGCCACAAGGGATGGAACAAGCCGGCATGATACCATTTCGACCTATCGAAAAGCCCACCGAAACGCCCTCATGAGCAAGTACTGGAGCGCCACGACGCGCAAGCTGACCCCCTACGTCCCCGGCGAGCAGCCCAAGCTGACGAAGCTGGTCAAGCTGAACACCAACGAGAACCCCTATCCGCCCAGCGCCAAGGCTGTCGCCGCGATGCAGATGGAACTCGGCGCGAACGGAAATGCGGACGGCGCGACGCTGCGCCTCTACCCGGACCCGAACGCCGATCGGCTCAAGGACGCGATCGCCCGCCACTTCGCGGGCCACGGCATCACGCCGGCACACGTCTTCGTCGGCAACGGTTCCGACGAAGTGCTGGCACACGCCTTCCAGGGGCTCCTGAAGCATGAGCGGGCCATCCTCTTCCCGGACATCACCTACAGCTTCTACCCCGTTTATTGCGGCCTGTACGGCGTGGACTATGAACAGGTGGCGCTGAACGATGCGTTCGAGATTGTCGCCGACGATTACGTGCGTCCGGAGGCCCTGAAGCCCGGCGGCATCATCTTCCCGAACCCGAACGCCCCGACCGGCCGCCTGCTGCCGCTGGCCGAGGTCGAGCGCATCGTCGCCGGCAACCCGGCGGCGGTGGTCGTGGTCGACGAGGCCTATATCGACTTCGGTGGCGACGACATCCCGACAGCCGTCGCACTGGTCGCGAAATACCCGAACCTGCTGGTCGTGCACACCCTGTCGAAGTCGCGCTCGCTGGCCGGCCTGCGCGTCGGCTACGCCATCGGCCACCCCGAGCTGATCGAAGGTCTTGAGCGCGTCAAGAACAGCTTCAACTCCTACCCGCTCGACCGCCTCGCGATCGCCGGCGCCGTCGCCGCGATGGACGACACTGCGCACTTTGATACAACGCGCAAGGCAGTCATCAAGAGCCGCGAGGCGCTGATCCCCGACATGGCAAAACTCGGTTTCGAGACTCTGCCCTCCGCGGCCAACTTCATCTTCGCGCGCCATCCGAAGCATGATGCAGCGACGCTGGCCGTCGCCCTGCGCGAGCGCAGCATCATCGTCCGCCACTTCAAGCTGCCGCGCATCGAGCAGTACCTGCGCATCACCATCGGCACCGACGAGCAGTGCCTGTCCCTGCTCGCCGCCCTCAGGGAGATTCTGTAATGTACGACCCGATTGCCGCCGCCCACGTCGACCAGGCCATCACGTCGCGCCGTTCGATCCGGCGCTTCCTGCCGAAACCGGTGCCGAAGAAGACGGTCGAGGAACTGCTCGCGATTGCCTCGCGTGCGCCGTCCGGCACCAACGTGCAGCCGTGGAAGGTCTATGCGCTCGCCGGTCACGCCAAGGACGCGCTCTGCGCCGCCATTCTCGACAAGCACAACAACACCGGCATGGACGGGCGCGAGTTCGACTACTACCCGACCCAGTGGGCCGACCCGTGGCTGTCGCGCCGGCGCAAGATCGGCCTCGACCTCTACGGCCTGCTCGGCATCGGTAAGGACGACAAGGCGCGCATGAAGGAACAGACCGGCCGCAACTACCTGTTCTTCGACGCCCCGGTCGGCTTCATCTTCACCATGGATCGCCAGCTCGGCCGAGGCATGTTCATCGACTACGGCATGTTCCTCGGTAATTTGATGACCGCCGCCCGTGCGCGCGGCCTCGACACCTGCGCACAGGCCGCGTTCGCCGACTACCACCAGACGATCCGCCAGGTCCTTGGCATCCCGGAGAACGAGCTGGTCGTCTGCGGCATGTCGCTCGGCTACGCCGACGATACCGCACCGGAAAACCGGCTGGCGACCGAGCGCGAGCCGGTCCAGAAATTCACGGAATTCCGCGGGTTCTGAGATGTACTGCCCCGCCCACTTTGCCGAAACGCGGCCGGAAGTGCTGCATGCACTGATGCGCGAGCACCCGCTGGCCACGCTGGTGACGATGGGCGACAACGGCCTCAACGCCGATCACATCCCGCTGCAGCTCGAAACCTCGGGAGACAGCCAGTTCATCCTGCGCGGCCATGTCGCGCGCGCCAATCCGCTCTGGAAAAGCGCCAGCAAAGGCACGCCTGCACTGGCCATTTTCCGGGGGCCGGACGCCTACATCACCCCCTCCTGGTACCCGACCAAGCGCGAGCATGGCAAGGCGGTGCCGACCTGGAACTACGCTGTCGTTCACGCCCGCGGCCCGCTGCACTTCATCGAGGACGCCGAGTGGCTGCGTGCACAGGTCGACGCGCTGACGCAGCAGCAGGAAAGCAACCTTGCCGAGCCGTGGGCGGTCAGCGACGCGCCGGCCGATTACGTGGAAAAAATGCTGGCCGCGATTGTGGGTGTCGAAATGACGGTGATCTCGCTCGAAGGCAAGTGGAAGGTCAGCCAGAACCAGCCGGAGGGGAACCGTGACGGCGTGGTGGCAGGATTGTGCGGGCTCGGCAGGGCCGATGCCGCAGCGCTGATCCGGCGCGATTAAACCACCCCGGCCAGCCCCAGCACCGCGCCGGCGGCGATGCACCACAACGGATGGAATTTCGTCTTCGTGCTGAACACCGCAACGGCAAGCACGAAGCCCCACCCGGCCCAGCCCAGCCCGGCTGATTGCCCGACCAGCGTCGCCCCCGAGAAGATCAGGCCCACCGCCAGCGGCGCCACGCCGAGCTGGATCGCACGTTGCCAGCGGGCACCCTTGAAGCGGTCCCAGTGGCTGAAGAGCAGGTAGACAACGATGCTCATCGGCAGGCACATGGCGAGCGTCGCCGTCAGCGCCCCCGCCAGCCCGGCGACCTGCCACCCGATCAGCGTCACCACCAGCACGTTCGGTCCCGGCGCCGCCTGCGCGATGGCATACAGGTGCGCGAAGGTGGTCGCATCCATCCAGTGATGATGCTCGACGACGACGCGGTACAGTTCCGGCAGCAACGCCGTTGCACCACCGAAGGCGACGAACGACAGCAGTGCGAATTCGGTGAACAGTTCGAGCAGCACGCTCATGCTTCATCCTTCCGCAGCAGTCCGTAGGCCACTGCGCCGGAGAGCGCGATGCCGGCCAGCATGACCGCCGGCAAGGGCCAGCGCAGCAGCGCGATGGCGACGAAGACGAGCCCCGTAAACGGTAGGAAGAACGGTTTGCGCTTGATCGCCAGCGCCATGCGGAAGGCCATCGCGAAGAGCAGGCCGGAGCCAGCAGCGGCGATGCCGCGCAGCATGGCCTGCGCCTGCGGCAAGGCGCCGTACGCATCGTAGAGCAGTGCCAGCAGCAGCACGATGGCGACCGGTCCGGCGAGCAGGCCGAAGGCGGAGAGGCAGGCACCGGCCAGCCCGCCGTAACGACGGCCGACGACCACTGCCAGGTTGACCACGTTCGGCCCCGGCAGGAACTGGCACAGGCCGAGCTGCTGGTTGAATTCCTCGGCCGTCATCCAGCGGCTGGACTCGACCAGATAGTGCCGGGCGAACGGCAGCACGCCGCCAAAGCCGGAAAGGCCGATCTTCGAGAAGCCGAAAAAAAGCGCCGCGAGCGTGACCGCCGGCGGCGCCTTGTTTTGTTCGCCCGACATCAGTCGAGCCGGAACTCGGCGGACTTTGCGTGTGCCGGCAGGCCTTCGCCATGCGCGAGCGTCGAGGCGATCCTGCCCAGCGTCTGCGCACCGGCGTGCGAGACACGGATCAGGCTGGAACGCTTCTGGAAATCGTAGACACCCAAGGGCGACGAGAAGCGCGCCGAACCGGAGGTCGGCAGCACGTGGTTCGGACCGGCGCAGTAGTCGCCGAGCGATTCCGAGGTGTAGGGGCCGATGAAGATGGCGCCGGCATGGCGGATCTTCGGCACCCACTGCTCGGCGTCCCTGATCGACAGCTCGAGGTGCTCGGGCGCGATGCGGTTGGCGATGGCGCAGGCCTCTTCCATGTCGCGCACCTGGATCAGCGCACCGCGGCCGGAAAGTGAGGCCTCGATCACCGCGCGGCGCGGCATGGTCGGCAGCAGTTTTTCGATCGATGCAGCAACACGGTCGAGGTAGGCGCCATCCGGGCAGACGAGGATGGACTGTGCCAGTTCGTCATGCTCGGCCTGCGAGAAGAGGTCCATCGCCACCCAGTCCGGATCGGTCGAGCCGTCGCAGACAACGAGGATTTCCGAAGGGCCGGCGACCATGTCGATGCCGACGATGCCGAAGACGCGGCGCTTGGCGGCGGCGACGTAGGCGTTGCCCGGGCCAACGATCTTGTCCACCTGCGGCACGGTCTCGGTGCCATAGGCCAGCGCACCGACGGCCTGCGCACCGCCGATGCAGAAGACGCGGCTAACGCCGGCCAGCGCAGCGGCGGCCAGCACCAGCTGGTTGTGCTCGCCGTCCGGCGTCGGCACGACCATGATCAGTTCGCCAACCCCGGCGACGTGCGCCGGGATGGCATTCATCAGCACCGACGACGGGTAGGCGGCCTTGCCGCCCGGCACGTAGAGGCCGACGCGGTCGAGCGGGGTGATCTTCTGGCCGAGCAGCGTGCCGTCGGCCTCCTCGTACTGCCAGCCCTGCAGCGGCTGCTTCTCGTGGTAGCTACGCACGCGGGCGGCAGCGGCCTCGAGCGCGGCGCGGCGGTCGGCCGGCAGGCCTTTCAGCGCCGCTTCGAGTTCGGCGCGCGACAGTTCGAGTTCGGCCATCGACTTCGCCGAGAGGCGGTCGAAGCGGTTGGTGTATTCGATCACCGCCGCGTCGCCGCGCTTCTTCACATCGGCGAGGATGTTCGCCACCGTCTGCTCGATGCGGTCGTCCTGCGCCCCCTCGAAGGCGAGCAGCGCATCGAGCGCAGCCTTGAAGCCGCCATCAGTGGAGTTGAGTCGCTTGATCGCTACCATTCGTGTTCCTTTCCTGACCAACCGAACATCCTGCGCGCGCATCCGGCCGGGATTTCGTCCTGCCGGCACACGCCGGCAAGACGTGCTAGTCCTTTTTTACCGCCCCGGCAAATGCATCGAGGATCTGTGCCAGCGCTTCTCGCTTCAGCTTCAGCGCTGCCTGGTTGACGACCAGGCGCGAGGAAATCGGCATGATGTCCTCGACGGCCACCAACTTGTTGGCCTTGAGCGTGCCGCCGGTCGAAACGAGATCAACGATGGCGTCGGCCAGCCCGGCCAGCGGTGCCAGTTCCATCGAGCCGTAGAGCTTGATCAGGTCGACGTGCACACCCTTGGCGGCGAAGTGCTCGCGCGCCGTCCTGATGTACTTGCTCGCCACCTTGAGTCGGGCGCCCTGGCGCACGGCGCGGGCATAGTCGAAGCCTTCCGGCACGGCCACCATCATGCGGCACTTGGCAATGTTGAGGTCGAGCGGCTGGTAGAGGCCCTCGCCACCGTGCTCGATCAGCACATCCTTGCCGGCGACGCCGAGGTCGGCGGCGCCGTACTGGACGTAGGTCGGCACATCTGTGGCGCGGACGATGACGACGCGGACGTCCTCGCGGTTGGTGCCGATGATCAGCTTGCGGGAGGTTTCCGGGTTCTCGACCGGCACGATGCCGGCCGCCGCCAGTAGCGGCAGCGTTTCGTCGAAGATGCGGCCCTTGGAAAGGGCGATGGTGATGCCGGTCACGGGATCAGGCCTTTGAAAGCTTTGGGAAAGGGGGATTTTAACGCAAAGTCAGTCACGACCTTGGGCCACACAGGATGGCATCCGGAAAAGCGCTGATGAAATCCGTCACACCAGCCCTTCGGCAAGTCCGGGATAGACCGGGTATCGCTTGCGCCGGCGCCTGCTACACTCATTTTCCGGACTCCGGCGCTCGCCGGAATGGCGAGTATCACCCGCCCGGGAGCTTCCTGATCAGTGCGCCCGCCGTACCCTGGCACCGAGCTTGGCCAGTTTTTCCTCGATGCGCTCGTAGCCGCGATCAAGGTGGTAGATACGGTCGATCGTCGTTTCGCCCTGTGCGACAAGACCGGCGATGACGAGACTGGCGGAAGCGCGCAGGTCGGTGGCCATCACCGTCGCACCTTCTAGTCTGGCGACGCCACGCACGATGGCGTTGCTGCCTTCGATCTGGATATCCGCACCCAGGCGCTGCAGTTCATTGGCATGCATGAAGCGGTTTTCGAAGATTGTCTCGCGGATCGTCGCGACGCCATCGGCGACAGCGTTGATGGCCATGAACTGGGCCTGCATGTCGGTCGGGAACGCCGGGTACGGAGCCGTGCGCAGGCTGACCGCCTTGAGCCGCTGTGGCGCCTTTAGGCGGATCGCGTCACGCTCGGTGACGATGTCGCAACCGGCGTCCATCAACTTGTCGACGACTGCGTCGAGGTAGGCTGCCGAGGTCTGCGTCAGGCGCACGTCGCCACCCGAGGCGGCGGCGGCACAGAGATAGGTGCCGGTCTCGATGCGGTCCGGCATGATGCGGTGCTGCGCACCATTGAGACGTTCCACGCCGCGGATGCGGATGACATCGGTGCCGGCGCCGGAGATATTGGCGCCCATCGACACCAGGCAGTTGGCGAGGTCGACCACTTCCGGTTCACGCGCGGCGTTTTCGATGATCGTTTCGCCGTCGGCGAGCACGGCCGCCATCATCAGGTTCTCGGTACCCGTCACGGTGACCATGTCGGTGCAGATGCGTGCGCCCTTCAGGCGTTTGGCCTTGGCATGCACGTAGCCGGCTTCGACGGTGACTTCGGCGCCCATCGCCTGCAGGCCCTTGATGTGCTGGTCGACCGGGCGGGCGCCGATGGCGCAACCGCCGGGCAACGAGACGCGCGCCTCACCGCAGCGCGCGACGAGCGGGCCAAGGACCAGAATCGAGGCACGCATGGTCTTGACCAGATCGTACGGCGCCAGCGGGTTGTTCAGCCCGCCGCCGTCGAGCACCAGCCCCGCCGGACCATCCAGCGTGACTTCGACGCCCATCTGCGCCAGCAGGCGCAGCATCGTCGAGATGTCGTTCAGGTGCGGCAGGTTGTCGAGGCGAAGCGGGTCGGCCGTCAGCAGGCTGGCGCAGAGGATCGGCAGCGCCGCATTCTTGGCGCCGGAAATGGCGACCTCGCCGTTGAGCGGAGTGCCGCCGGTGATGATGAGCTTATCCACGCTGCTGCTCCCATTCTTCGGGGGTCAGCGTCTTCATCGACAGCGCATGCAGGATGCCGGAATCAAAATGCCCCTTGAGCACCGCGTTCACGCGCTGCTGGCGCTGCACGCGGTTTTTGCCGGCGAATTCGGTGCTGACGATGATCGCCTCAAAATGGTGACCATCGCCTTCGACAGTCAGGAATTCGCAGGGGAGCCCCTCGCGGAGCAGGGTTTCGATGGCTTCTGGGTGCATCATGGGGTGTCAGTTCCTGAGTTTGTAGCCGCGCTTCAGGAGCGCAAGCGAGAATGCGGAGACGGCGAGGAAGGCGCCGGCAACTACGGACAGGCTCGTCAGCGGCGACACGTCGGAGACCCCGAAGAACCCGTAGCGGAAGCCGTCGATCATATAGAACACGGGGTTGAATTGCGACACCTGCTGCCAGAACGCCGGCAGCGAATGGATCGAATAGAACACGCCGGAAAGCATGGTCAGCGGGAGGATCAGGAAGTTCTGAAAGGCAGCCAGCTGGTCGAACTTGTCGGCCCAGATGCCGGCGATGACGCCGAGTGCCCCCATGATTGCGCCACCCAGCAGGGCAAAGACGAGAATCCACAGCGGCTGCTCAAAACCCGGCGGCGCGAACCAGACGGTGACCAGCAGAACACCGATGCCGACGGCGACGCCACGGACTGCCGCTGCAATCACGTAGGCGAGGAAGAATTCGAGATAGGAAATCGGCGGCAACAGCACGAAAACAAGGCTGCCGGTGACCTTGGACTGGATCAGTGATGAGGAAGAGTTGGCAAAGGCGTTCTGCAGCACCGACATCATCACCAGGCCGGGGATCAGGAACGCGGTGTAGCGCACCGACTGATAGACCTGGACATGCTCGTCGAGGACGTGACTGAAGATGAGCAGATAGAGCAGCGCAGTCACTACAGGTGCCGCAACGGTCTGAAAGCTCACTTTCCAGAAACGCAACAGCTCCTTCCACAGCAGCGTGCGGAAACCGATCAGCCCGTTCATTGGGTCCGGCCTTTCTGCATCACGCGCACAAAGGCTTCCTCGAGGTCGGGCGGCGACAAACGCATGTCCTCGATGGCGATGCCGGCCTCGCGCAGCGACGCCAGAACCCGTTCCACCGCCGAGAAATCGGGAAGGCGCAACTGCCAGTCACCATTGGCTTGCCCGACCGCCAGGCCGACAAGGCTTTCCGGCAATGCAGCACCTCCGGCCAGACGCAGGGTGAGCGCATGGCCGGAAAACTCGCGCAGCAGGTTTTCGGTCGAGTCGAGCGCCACCACGCGCCCCTTCTGCAGCATCGCGATACGCCCACACAAGGCTTCGGCTTCCTCAAGGTAGTGGGTCGTCAGGATGATCGTATGCCCTTCGCCGTTCAGGCGACGGACGAACTGCCAGAGACCCTGGCGCAATTCAACGTCGACGCCGGCAGTCGGCTCGTCGAGCACGATCACCGGCGGCTTGTGCACCAGCGCCTGCGCCACCAGCACGCGGCGCTTCATGCCGCCAGAAAGACGACGCATGTTGGTGTCAGCCTTGTCCGTCAGATCGAGGTTGGCGAGGATCTCATCGATCCAGGTATCGTTGTCGCGAAGGCCAAAGTAACCGGACTGGATACGCAGGGTCTCCCGCACCGTGAAGAAGGGATCGAAGACCAGTTCCTGCGGTACGACGCCAAGCAGGCGCCGCGCTTCCCGATACTCACCGACGACATCGCGGCCGAGGACGGCAAGCGTGCCTGCATCGGGTCTGGCAAGTCCGGCGAGGCAGGAAATCAGGGTTGTTTTTCCGGCACCATTGGGGCCGAGCAATCCGAAGAACTCGCCTTCGGCAATGTCCAGGGACACGCCGGCAAGTGCTGTCAGCGTGCCGAAGCGCTTCTCGAGCTGTTTAATGGAAACGGCAACGCCCATGGCGTGATGGCAAGCGTTAGCGCCGGGGCCGCTCAGGCGAGCGGCAGGAAATCATCGACGCCGTAGAGCGCCGCGAGACTCATGAGCCCGGCGGGCGCATTGACGATGTGAAGGTCCATGTTGCGTGCCTTGGCTTCGCGCAATAAAGCGAAGATGACAGCGAGTGCGGAGGAGTCAGCATCCGCATCACCGATAGCGGCGAGATCGATTTCACGAACGTCATCCACCAGTGCGGCACGGCCGGACGCCAGAAGCGACGCCGCGCCGGCATACAGCATCGGCGCGGTGATCTTCAGACAGGAGCCGGATCGCTCGAGCATCAGGACTTCTTCTCGTTCTTCGCGTCGACCTGCTTGTTCTTGTCAGCGAGGGTGGTAATAAGGCCGTCGATACCGCCGTTGCGAACTTCCTGCGCGAAAGTCTCGCGATAGTTGGTAACCAGGCTGATGCCGGCCACCACAACGTCGTACACCTTCCAGGCACCGTTGTCCTGCTTTTCCACGCCGTAGTCCAGTTGCACGGCCTGCTGGCCGGGCTGGCGGATTTCGGTGCGGACCAGGACATCCGTGTCTCCAGGCTGCATTTTCAGCGGCTTATACACGATCGTCTGGCTCTTGTAGGCCGTCAGCGCGTTCGAATAGGTGCGGACGAGCAGCGTCTCGAACTCCTTGGCCAGCCGTTTTTTCTGTTCCGGCGAAGCCTTGTTCCAGTCCTTGCCAACGGCAAGTGAGGTCATGCGCAGGAAATTGAAGTGCGGCAGCACCTTCGTTTCAACGAGCTCGATCGCCTTCTTCGAGTTGCCGCTCTGAATGTCCTTGTCCGTGCGGACGATGGTCAGGACTTCCTCTGTGACACGCTTGACGAGTACATCGGGCGCTTCATCCGCCGAAAAGGCGTTGCCGGCGAGGAGAAAAACCCCCGCCAGCAGGGAAAACAACTGCTTCATGGTGATCCTGTTCGAAAATTACTTGGCGCCCCGACCGGAACCCGGCGTCGATTGCAATTCCACCGGCGCCTTGCCGTTCGGCAGTGCTGCTTCACGCGGCGGGTTGCCATCATAGACGGCGTTGCGACGATGCTGCAGGTAGGCATCGCGGATGTAGGCGTACTTGTCGGTGGCACCTTCCTCGATGATCTTGTCGGTCGGCAGCAGCGCTGCGCGCTGATCGATGTAGCGGACACCGACCAGCGTGTTGCGGACGTCGACCGGGTAGATGTACCAGACCGGATCGGTATAGGAATCGACAACAAAACCGGCGGTATCACGTACAGTGCGCGGCCCGATGACCGGCCAGAACAGATAGGCGCCCTCACCGGCACCCCAGACGGCCATGGTCTGGCCGAAATCCTCGTAATGCTTGTCGAGGCCCATTTCGCTCGCGACGTCGAAGGCGCCACCGATGCCGATGGTCGTATTCACCAGGACGCGGCCCCAGTCGTTGAACGCATCGCTCGGCTTGCCCTGCAGCAGGTTGTTCGCACCGATCATCAGATCGGCGATGTTGCTGAAGAAATTGCCGACCACTGCCTTGACCGGCAGCGGGGTCACATAGTCGTAACCCTGGGCAACCGGCTTCGCGATGGCCGTATCAAGCACCTCGTTGACCGAGAACATCGCACGGTTCCAGCCCTCGGCCGGATCGTTCGGGTTGTCACCAGCGATGGCCGCCCCCGAAAGGCAGGCTGCGACGGTGAGCGAGGCGACCGACTTAGCAATCATTTTCTTCACGACAAGCCCTCTAGTAAGTTATTTCTTTTCCGGCCCTTCAGTGGCCTTGTTGTACAGGAACTGCGAAATCAGTTTTTCGAGCACGACGGCAGACTGCGTCTTGGCAATCGTATCGCCGGCCTTCAGCATTCTTTCGTCACCGCCGACATCGAGCCCGATGTATTGCTCACCAAGCAGGCCAGAGGTCAGGATGGACGCAAACGTATCCTTCGGGAAGCGGTAACGCGTGTCAACATTCATCGTCACGACCGCCTCATAAGTCGAGGCGTCGAATTGTATGTTTGCAACACGCCCGACCACGACACCGGCACTTTTCACCGGCCCGCGTACTTTCAGGCCGCCAATGTTATCAAATTTCGCTTGCAATACATAGGTTTCCGAAAAGTTGCTCGAGGAAAGATTCCCCACCTTTAGTGCAAGAAACAACAGTGCGGCCATGCCGATGGCAACGAAAAAACCGACCCAGAGGTCGAGGACTGTCCGATTCATCAGAGGCTCCGGAACATGAATGAGGTCAAAACGAAGTCAAGCGCCAGGATTGCCAGCGCCGAGGTAACAACGGTACGGGTGATCGCGCGGGAGACGCCTTCTGCCGTAGGCACGGAGTCGTAGCCTTCGAAAACGGCGATCAGCGAGACGGCCACGCCAAATACGAAGCTCTTGATGACGCCATTCAGCACATCCTCGCGAAAATCCACCGAGGCCTGCATCTGCGACCAGAAGGCGCCCTCGTCGACGCCGATGAAGACGACGCCGATCAGGTAGCCGCCAAAGACACCCATCATCGAGAAGAGGGCTGCCAGCAGCGGCATCGAGATGACGCCACCCCAGAAACGCGGAGCGACGACGCGGGCCAGCGGATTGACGGCCATCATGTCCATCGCCTTCAGCTGCTCGGTTGCCTTCATCAGGCCGATTTCGGCAGTGACCGCCGAACCCGCACGGGAGGCAAAGAGGAGACCGGCCACAACCGGCCCCAACTCGCGCACCAGAGACAATGCGACGAGAATCCCCAGCGCCTCGGATGAGCCGTAGCGCTGCAGCGTTTCGTAGCCCTGCAGACCAAGCACGAGGCCGACGAAGAGGCCGGAGACGAGGATGATGATCAGCGAGAGAACCCCGGAGAACCAGATTTCCCGCAGCAAAAGCTGCGGCCGCAGGAAGGTCTGCGCCGAATAACCGAGAATGGCGGCAAAAAAGCGGGCGGCAAAACCGAGCCGCCAGATACGATCCGTCACTCGCGAACCGAGGCCGACAAGAAGATTCCGCAGGCTATCCACGGGCATTGCTCCGCAGCAGGTCGGCAGAAAAATCGCCGGCGGGGTAATGGAAGGGGACCGGCCCATCGGCCTCGGCATAGAGGAACTGGTGCACGAAGGGATCCTTCGTGGCGCGCAGCTCGTCCGGCGTACCTTCGGCAACGACACGGCCTTCCGACATGAAGTAGATGTAGTCGACGATCAGCATCGACTCCTGGATATCGTGGGTCACCATGATGGAGGTGGCGCCGAGCGCGTCGTTGAGCTTGCGAATGAGCTGGCCGATCACGCCCAGCGAGAGCGGATCAAGCCCGGTAAACGGCTCGTCGTACATCATCAGCATCGGGTCGAGTGCGATCGCCCGTGCCAGCGCCACCCGGCGAGCCATGCCACCGGACAGTTCGTTCGGCATCAGCTTGTGTGCGCCGCGCAGGCCGACGGCATTGAGCTTCATCATGACCAGATCGCGAACCAGCTCTTCCGGCAGATCGGTATGCTCGCGAATCTGGAAGGCGACATTGTCGAAAACGGAAATGTCGGTAAACAGCGCGCCGAACTGGAAGAGCATGCCCATGCGGCGGCGCATGGCATAGAGTTCGGCGTGCCCCATCCGGTGCACCGCCTGACCGTTGACCTCGACCGAGCCGCCGGTTGGCCGCAGCTGGCCGCCGATCAGGCGCAGCAGCGTCGTCTTGCCGCAGCCCGACCCGCCCATGATCGCCACCACCTTGCCGCGCGGGAAATCCATGTTGATTCCGTTGAGGATCGGGCGGTTGTCGTAGGAAAAGTTGAGGTCGCGAATCTTGACCAGGCTATCGGCCGGCACGGCGGCTCCACAAAATCTGAAAAGTCCGTGATTTTACCAGAACGTCGCCCGTCGGCACTGTGAGAATAATCACGCTGCCATATCCGATATCCGGCCGGCTTCGCGACATTCACCGGCCGCTGATCGCGGAACGGGGACGCTCCTGTACATTCCGTGCAACTATTGAGGATAATCCCCCGGAAAACCGAAACCGGACACGAACGCAACAGGAGCGCGATGCCAACCGAGGCGCAGACCAACCCCTCCGATGCCAGACAACTACTGCTGATCGTCGATGACGATCCGCTGATCGCCGACACACTCTCGATCGCCCTGCGCGACGCCTACGACGTCGTGACCAGCCCGTCGCGACCGCAGGCGATCCAGTTGCTGCGGCAATTACGCGAGCCGCCGGCACTGGCACTGGTCGACCTGGGTCTGCCGCCCCTGCCTCATCGCCCGGACGAGGGGTTCGCGCTCATTTCCGAATTGCTGAAACTGGCACCGGAACTGCGCATCGTCGTCCTTTCCGGTCAAAACGACGACACCAATGCCCGCCATGCGCGGACGCTCGGCGCCGCCGATTTCATCGGCAAGCCCTGCCACCCGGTGGATCTGCGCCGGGCACTCGACCGCCTGACCCTGTTCGCGCCGGGCCCAGCCGCCGTTACGGACGACGCCCGCCCGAGCCTGATCGGCACCAGCCCGGCCATGCAGAAGCTGCGTGCGCAGCTCGCGCAGTACGGCGACTCCCCTTTCCCCGTCCTCATCGAAGGCGAATCCGGCAGCGGCAAGGAAATCGTCGCTCGCTGCCTGCACTACGCCACGAGCCGCAGGCACCAGCCTTTCCTGGCGCTCAACTGCGCCGCGATTTCGCCGTCACTGGTCGAGCCGACGCTGTTCGGTCACGCCAAGGGAGCCTTCACCGGGGCCGCAGGGGCCAAGGCCGGCTATTTCGAGGACGCGGGCGAAGGCACCCTGTTCCTCGACGAGATCGGAGAGCTGCCGCCGGAACTGCAGGCCAAGCTCCTGCGCGTGCTTGAAAACGGCGAATACCAGCGCGTGGGCGAAACGCAGACCCGCCGCTCGCGGGCACGCATCGTAGCCGCCACGAACCGCGACCTGCGCCGGGAAATTCGCAGCGGCGGCTTCCGTGCCGACCTTTACCACCGCCTGTCGGTATTCAGCATCAGCGTTCCCGCCCTGCGCGAAATGGCCGACGACCGGCTCCTGCTGCTCGACCATTATCGCCAGCACTACGCCAAGATCGCCCGGCAGACACCCTTCGACCTCGACGCGAGCGCCCGCCGGCTCTGGCTCGGCTACCCGTTTCCGGGCAACGTCCGCGAACTGCGCAACATCGTCATCCGGCTGACCGCCAAGTTTCCCGGCGGGCTCGTGGACACGGCCGAACTCGCGCAGGAACTCGATCTGCCCGACGAAGACATCGCACGCATCAGCGCCGAATCGGGCGGCGAGCCACCGCAGACAGACGCCGCCATGAAGCGTCTGCAGGAGCCGCACCCGTTCAACCTCGACGCCGCCCTCGCCGAGATGGAGCGCGCCTATATCGAAGCGGCCATAGCGCTGGCCGACGGCAACATCAGCCAGGCGGCACGCCGTCTCGGCATCAACCGCACCACGCTTTACAGCCGCATGGAAGCCGGCCGACCTGGCGAGGCCTCTGCCAGAAAACCAAGGGAGCAATGATGTACCTGGATCACTTCGGCCTGCGCGAAGCACCTTTCCGCATCACCCCGCATACAGAATTCTTCTTCGCCGGCGGCAACCGGGGCTCCACGCTCGACGCTCTCGTCTATGCGATCACGCACGATGAAGGCATCGTCAAGGTCACCGGCGAGGTCGGCAGCGGCAAGACCATGCTCTGCCGCATGCTGCTCGAGCGCCTGCCGGAAAACGTCGAGACGGTTTATCTCGCCAACCCCTCGCTGTCCCGTGACGAAATTCTCTACTCGATCGCCGAGGAACTCGGCATGCCGCTCGCGGAAGGGCGTCCCCACCTTCTGTTACGCTCCCTGCAGGAACGCCTGATCGAGATCTATGCGGCCGGAAAGCAGGTCGTCGTTCTGATCGACGAGGCGCATGCCATGCCGGCCGAATCGCTGGAAGAAATCCGCCTGCTCTCGAATCTCGAGTCGAACAGGCACAAGCTGCTGCAGATCGTCCTCTTCGGCCAGCCGGAGCTTGACGAACGGCTCGCGCAGACCGAGATGCGCCAGCTCAAGGAGCGCATTACCCACAACTTTGCGCTCGAACCGCTCAAGCGCAACGATATCGCCAGCTACCTCATGTTCCGCATGCGCGCGGCGGGCTACCACGGTCCCGACCTGTTCACGCAGGCGGCAATCCAGATCATCACCCGCAGTTCGGAAGGTCTGACGCGACGCATCAACATCCTCGCCGACAAGGCACTGCTCGCAGCCTTTTCGCAAGGTGCGCACCAGGTGGATCACAAGGAGGCCAAGGCCGCCGAGCGCGACGCCCAGTTCCGGCCGATGGCCGATGGCAGCGCCAAACCGCTCGTCTGGGCGGGCGTTGCCGCCGGTCTGCTGGCACTCGCCATCGCCGTGGCGACGCTCTTCGTGCGCAATGCACCAGCCCCTGATCCGACCCCTCCTGCCGCAACCTCGCCCAGCGTGGCGCCCGCCGCTGCCACAGCGCCGCCGGTACAGCCCCCCCTCGCCGTGACCGAGCCGGCGACACCTGCCCCCGCCGCCGCCCCCCGCACCCCGGACGGCCTTGGGCCACTGACCTCCGAGCGACTCGCCGCGTCGGAAGAGTGGCTCAAAAGAACGCCGGGGAACCGTTACTTCATCCAGTTGATGAATGTCGAAGCGGGCGCAGCGACGGAAATCGAAGCCTTCCTGAGCACCCATGCCGGTGCGCTGGACGCGCAGCAGCTACGGGTGTATAGATCAAGGCTGAGCGGACGGGATCGCATCGGCGTCATTTACGGTGAGTTCACGACCCGGGAACAGGCAAGCGCGGCGATCAGCCATTTGCCTGCCACCGTGCGGGCCACCTACCCCTATGTGCGCAGCGTGTATAAACTGCGCTGAAATCATAACAAATCATAGAGTTGCAGATCGTTGCTAACGTGTTATCATCAAATCATATCTGCATAATGATCGGAAAACGCACCATGAAGCTGCGTCCCCTCAGTGCCTTGCCGCTCGCACTGCTCGTGGCGGCCTGCACCTCGCCCACGATCAGGGAACCTTCGTCGGCCCACATGATGTCCGAGCAGGTCCCTGCGACCAACGGCACGATCCCCCAGCCGATCACCCAGAACACCGCTGTACCCAAGCCGCGCGCAGCCCCCAAGACCGAGACCTACAGTGTCGTCGTCAACAATGTGCGGGTGCATGACCTGCTGTTCGCATTGGCACGGGACGCCAGGATCAACGTCGACATCCACCCCGGCATCAACGGCTATGTCACGCTCAATGCCATCGACCAGACCCTGCCGCAACTGCTCAACCGCATTGCCAAGCAGGTGGACATGCGCTTCGAGATCGACGGGCCGAACCTGACCGTGATGCCCGACACGCCGTTCCTGCGCAACTATCCGGTCGACTACGTGAACATGAGCCGCGACACCACCGGCTCCGTTTCGGTCACCTCGCAACTGGCCGGCGTCACGACCAGCGGCAGCGCTTCGACGGCCAGCGGCGCCAACAACAACTCGACGACCAAGATCGACAACAAGGCCCAGAACCGCTTCTGGGAAACCCTGGTCCAGAACATCAAGGACATCCTGCGCGAAACGGACAAGATCCTGCCGGAAGGCTCAAGTGAAACGGTCGTCGAACAGGCTGGGTCACAAAGCACCACGGGAACGGGAGCGCCGGCCACCGGAAACGCCGGGGGGCGCAACACGCAGGGCGCGCCATCGATCGCCGGCAGTCCGAACGCAGCGACGTTGCAGAACGCCGGCACGACCGTCGTCAAGCGCACCACGTTCCGTGAAGCCGCCTCTGTCATCGCCCACCCGGAGACCGGCATCCTGACCGTGCGAGCCACATCGCGCCAGCACGAGAAGATTCAGGAATTCCTCGACAAGGTTCAGTCCAGTGCTCGTCGCCAGGTGATGATCGAAGCGACGATCGTCGAAGTCCTGCTTTCCAACCAGTACCAGCAGGGCATCGACTGGAACCGGATCGCAACCGGCGCCGGTTGGGGGCTCGGCATCGCCGGTGCGGCAATCACCGCCGCCAGCACGATCGGCGGCAGCACCGGCGGACTGACCACACTGACCTACACCAGCGACAACTTCAACGGCGCAATCCGTCTGCTCGATGCCTTCGGCACCACCAAGGTGCTCTCGAGCCCGAAGATTTCGGTACTCAACAACCAGACCGCCGTCCTCAAGGTCGTCGACAACAGCGTCTACTTCACGATCAAGGCCGATACCAGCCAGAACCAGACGACCACCGTCACCACCTATACGACGACACTCAATCAGGTACCGGTCGGCTTCGTGATGAACGTCACGCCGCAGATCAGTTCCGACGGTCAGATTCTGCTGAACGTCCGGCCCAACATTTCGCGCATCGTCGGCACCGTGGACGACCCGAACCCCGCCCTGAAGCTCGCCGGGGTCACCAGCCCGATTCCGGTCATTCGCACCCGCGAGATGGAGTCGGTCCTGCGGATCCAGAACGGCAACATCGCGGTCATGGGCGGCCTCATGGAGGACACCCTGCAGAACAAGGACAGCGCCGTGCCGGGTCTCGGGCAGATTCCCGTGATCGGCGAATTGTTTACGCAACGCAATGACACTGCCGCAAAAACCGAACTGGTGATCTTCATTCGCCCGACCGTCATCCGCGATCCGAGCCTTGCAGGCGACTATAGCGACATGAAGACATTCCTGCCGAAGAACGATTTCTTCACGAATGTCCCGGACCCGCAAACCCCCGGCGACAAGGTTGTACCGCCACGGAGTTACCAGCGGTGAGCCTGCTTCTCGACGCCCTCAAGAAGGCAGAAGAGGCCAAGCGTCTCGCATCAGCGCCGGCCGGTGCGGGTTCGCCGCCGACGGCGCCAGCGCCTCCCGGCGCGGAACTCAGCCTGGAGCCGGTACACAGCGCCCCCGCCCCGACGGCGACGCCTCCCGGTTCCCCGTTGCCCGACCTGTCGGCGCATCTGGACACCGTCGATGCCGATCTCGCCGCCGTCAGCACAGCGCCCCCGCGCAGGCCTCCCCAGACCGAACCCAAGCGCACGCCGCCGGCAGCAAAGGCGGCGGTGAATCCGGCAGCGAATCCGGCCAGCGAGCAGGAAGCGGTGCGCAATGTCTTTGCCGCCAAGCGCACACCCGCCCCCAACCGCACGCTGCTCTGGCTAGCCCTCGGTGCCGTCGCGCTACTGGCCATCGCGATCGGCGGCTGGTTCTGGTGGCAATTGCAATCCATCGGCAGCAGCACGATGGCCACACGCGCACCGCAACCGGTGAGTGCGCCATCACAATCCGCGCCCCCCATTCCCGCCCCGCTGCCACCCCAGGTGGCTTCCGCGCCGGCAGCACCGATCACCGGCACGCCCCCTGCCGCCACTTCTGCAGCAGACACGCAGGAGGCGCCGTCGCCCCCGCCGGAACCTGCACGCAATGAGCGCCGCGCTGCGCCGCAGGCCGAACCGGAAGGCCCGGTGCGCATTTCGCGCGGCGAACTGAAGGTGCAACCGGCGCTGCTTCGCGCCGTCGAACTGCTTGAAACCGATGATCTCGCCGGTGCCACCCGTGCATACGAACAGGTGCTCCGCGGTGACGCGAGAAACAGCGACGCGCTACTTGGAATGGCCGCCATCGCCATCCGCCAGAACGACCTGCGCAGCGCCGAGGGCTGGTACCTCAGGGCGCTCGAAGCCGACCCCAAGGACATCAAT
>Ga0268298_10002348_pt1 | contig 20783 bp, 5 predicted proteins | sample WWTPWeurt_MetaG_FD_194462 | JGI IMG/M metagenome (GOLD analysis project Ga0268298, IMG submission 194462) | Activated sludge microbial communities from WWTP in Nijmegen, Gelderland, Netherland - WWTP Weurt | ecosystem: Engineered > WWTP > Aerobic digester > Activated sludge | place: Netherlands... | reverse complement strand
CCCGGGCCCTGGTCAACGAACCTGTCATCCTTCTGGCTGACGAACCCACCGGGGCGCTCGATAGTAAGACCGGCACCGAGATCATGGACCTCTTCCAGAGTTTGCACCGCGACAGCGGACAGACCGTGATTTTGGTGACGCACGACTCTTTTATTGCACGTCATACGGAACGAATCATCCGAATTGCGGATGGGTGTATCGTATCTGACGACCCGAATCCTGCTCCCCTTAAAGCAGGCGTTTCTCGCCCTGTCGAAAGTAGGTAAACTATGTTATTGACCCAGAACATCCAGATCGCCCTGCGAGCGCTGACTGCAAACAAAATGCGTTCCATCCTGACCATGCTCGGCATCATCATCGGCGTAGGCGCGGTGGTCGCGCTACTGGCCATCGGCAATGGCGCCACCTCCAGCATCATCGGGGAAATCGAAGGGATCGGCTCGAACCTGGTGTCGATCTCGCCGGGCAAAATGCAAGGGGGGCCCGGCGCATCGGGCGGCTCGACCAGCTATCTGTATTACAGCGATTATGAAACCCTGGCGCGCCAGATCAGCGGCGTGGATGGGATCGCTCCTACATTCCAATCATCGTACACGGTGAAGTACAACAGCGAGAGCACCAGTGTCAATGTGACTGGCATCACACCAGCATATTTCTCTGTGCGCTCCTACGAGGTGGCAACCGGGCGCGCCATCACAGAGAACGACAGCAAATCCCAGGCGCGGGTTGCGGTCATCGGCTCAACCACCGCCAGCGACCTGTTTGGCAGTCTCAACCCGATCGGGAAAGTGATCAAAATCAACAGTGTGCGCTTTGAAATCGTCGGCGTGCTTCAGTCCAAGGGCGGCAGCAACCAGAATGCGGATGATGTGGTACTCATCCCGCTCCAAACCGGCTATAGCAAATTGTTTGGCGAATCCGCCACCCGCGACGGCAAACAAACGCTCAGTGCAATTTCGATGTCCGCCAGTGCCGCTGACGATGTCGATAGTGTCATGGCGCAAGCCGAGCGCATCCTGCGCAGCGAGCACCGCATCAAAGTGACCGAGGATGCCGATTTCAGTGTGATGAGCCAGAGTGACTTTTTATCCACACTAGATACCGTTACCACCACGCTGAATATCTTCCTGGGCGCCATCGCGGGTATTTCCCTGTTGGTGGGCGGGATCGGCATCATGAACATTATGCTGGTTTCGGTCACTGAACGGACCAAGGAAATCGGTTTGCGCAAAGCCGTGGGTGCGCGCAAGAATCAGATCCTGCTCCAGTTTTTGGTTGAGACGGTCACGCTCAGCGTGCTGGGCGGCATCCTGGGAATTGCCCTAGGGGCTGGCATCGCCGAGTTGGTCACGCTGCTTGATCTTATCACCACCCAAATCACAGCGAGTTCGATCCTGTTAGCCTTCTTCTTCGCAGTTGCCATTGGTATCTTCTTCGGCATCTACCCTGCCTACCGCGCCGCGAGCCTGCATCCGATTGAAGCGCTGCGGTATGAATAAAGGCAGAATGTGAAATTCGTGGTCTTAAAAAATAATTTCAATAATAAGAGGAGATGATTATGAAACGAATAATGGGTATTTCAGGAAAAATTGGTCTGCTGATGCTTTTGATACTGGTGATCGGTGTCATCGCAATTCTCATTGTATCCCCAAACCGGGATGTGACGATGTCGATTGTCGAGCGCGCCCCGGCGACAGTGGGATCGTACCCCATCATTGATACAGGCCAGAACACGTTCTGGAACAGTAACGGCGAGGAAATTGCCGCCCCGGTCGCAGGTGATGCTTTCTATGGTCAGGATGCACAATATTCAAATTTTCAAGCTTCCTACACCACAAGCAGCGATGGACTTACGGTTAAGGATAATGTTACCGGTCTAACCTGGCAGCAAAGTTATGATGATGGTACTTATTACTGGGCTAAAACTCAAACTTTAGTTGGTGATCTGAACAAACAAAACTACGGTGGTTACAACGACTGGCGACTTCCAACCATCAAGGAACTATACTCTTTATGGAATGGAAGTATCGGCTGGCCTTATATTGATACGAATTATTTTTCCATCAATTACAGCAGTGAGGAAGAGCTCAGCCACGCCATATTTTGGAGCAGTGATAAATATACAGGCGTAATGGGTAATACGAGCGAAAACACTCCCGGTGCAGAACTTGCCTTTGGGGTGAATTTCGGCACAGGACATATTAAAGCGTACAACATTAGCGCCGGACCAAAGCACCTCGTTCGGTTTGTAAGAGGCAATCTTACCTATGCAGTAAATTTATTTCAAGATAATGGCGATGGAACCATTTCTGATCTGGCGACCGGTTTGATGTGGCAGAAAACCGACAATGGTTCAGGCATCGATTGGGAACACGCGCTGGCGTACGTTCAAATGCAGAATAAAACAAATTACCTTGGACACAACGATTGGCGTTTGCCCAATACAAAAGAACTTCAAAGCCTTGTGGATTACACACGTTCTCCGGGTGCAACAGACCCAGCCAATGTCGGACCTGCAATAAATCCATTATTCAGTTGTACCGCTATCACAAACGATGGTGGAAAGGCTGACTATCCCTATTATTGGACAGGTACATCGGCTATTTCAAAACCAAATGGGGTTGACTCGAATGCATGGTACGTGGCTTTTGGGAGGGCAGAAAATGGAAACGGCGAAGACCTGCATGGCGCCGGTGCAGTGCGTTTTGACGCCAAGATATTAGGGAGCGGCGAAGGAGAAGAAAGGGTTTTAAATTATGTGCGTCTTGTACGAACAATTCCCTGATATCCAGCAGTTGTAAAAATTCTGTTGATGTATCGATAACGCAAATGAGGTGATTATGAAACGAATGATGGCTATTGCAGGAAAAATTGGTTTGGGGCTGTTCTTGATGGCAGTGCTCGGCGTGCTCGCGCTTTGGGCGGTCTACCAAAGCCGGGTTGTGAAGATGCCGGCTGTCGAGCGCGCACAGGCGAAAGTGGGATCGTACCCCATCGTTGATACAGGCCAGAACACGTTCTGGAACAGTACCGGTGAGGAAATTGCCGCCCCGGTTGAAGGTTATGCTTTCTATGGCCAGGATGCTCAGTTCACTGGCAGCGTGCCCAACTATCGTGACAACGATGACGGGACCGTCAGCGATCTGGTCACCGGGCTGATGTGGACTCAGTCCCCTGATCTCAACGGCGACGGCACCATTAACGAGGCCGACAAACTCACCCTGGCCGAGGCGGTGGCGAGCACGAGCAACGTAACCGTGGGCGGTTACAGTGATTGGCGGCTGCCCACCATCAAAGAACTGTACTCTCTGATCAACTTCAGCGGGGTGGACCCGCTCTTGAAGGACACCGATACATCGAGCCAGACGCCGTTCATTGATACGCGCTACTTCAAGTTTGGCTACGGTGATATTGATGCGGGCGAGCGGATCATTGATGCCCAGTTTGCCACCTCAACCCTATACGTGGGCAAGACTTTCCTTGAATTGCAAACCATGTTCGGCGTGAACTTCGCCGATGGCCGCATCAAAGACTATGGTCTGGGTCTGATGGGAGACAAAATCTTCTACGTTTTCTACGTGCGCGGAAATCCCGCCTATGGCGTCAACAGCTTCAAGGATAACGGCGACGGTACATTGACAGACGAGGCGACCCGGCTGATGTGGTCACAAAATGACAGCGGCGCGGGCATGAACTGGGAGCAAGCGCTGGCCTGGGTTCAGGAAAAGAATGCAGAGAATGATCTCGGTCACAACGACTGGCGGCTTCCAAACGCCAAGGAATTGCAGAGTATCGTGGATTACACCCGCGCCCCGGCGGTGACAAACTCACCAGCGCTCGACCCGCTGTTCAACGCGACCCCAATCACGAATGAAGACGGTCAGGACGACTACGCCTGCTACTGGTCGTCAACAACCCACCTCGGCTCGGCGAGAAACGCCGGTGAGCAGGCGGTATACATTTCCTTCGGGCGGACGATGGGCAAGATGTTCGGCATCTGGATTGATGTCCACGGCGCTGGCGCTCAGCGCAGTGATCCAAAGGCAGGTGATCCATTGGATTACCCAGACGGATTTGGACCGCAAGGAGATGCTATCCGGATCAATAATTTTGTCAGGCTGGTGCGTGATGCCCCTTAGATTGAGGCGCATGTTAATGCTGGATTGTGAAATACGAGTGACTCGTCTCATGCGTCTTTTAAATTCCCCTTCCCTGGAAGGGAAGGGGGAACAGGTCTTATAATAATCTTATGTTCAAAAGAATTCTTATCATCGAAGATGACCCCGATATTATCGAAATCTGCTGCGACTACCTGAAAGCCGCCAGGTATGATGTCTTCACTGCGGCGGATGGCGTCAAAGGCCTCGCCGCAGCGCGCCGCGAAAAGCCCGACCTGATCGTGCTCGATCTCATGCTCCCAGAAATGGACGGTCTGGATGTTTGCCGCGCCATCCGCCGTGAGAGCGATGTGCCCATCATCATGCTCACAGCCCGCGTCGAAGAGACCGATCGGCTCATCGGGCTTGAACTTGGGGCGGATGACTACATCACCAAACCCTTCAGCCCGCGCGAACTGGTTGCCCGCGTGCGGGTCGTCCTGCGGCGCATCAACGCCGACCCGGCCAGCGACGTGCTGCGTGTCGGTCCAGTGACCCTCGACCGGGGGCACTACGAAGCCCAACTGCCAGGGAAAACTGTCGGGTTGACCGCCACAGAGTTTGAGATTCTTGCCACGTTGATGAGCCAGCCCGGGCGGATTTTCTCCCGCAGCCAGCTTACCGAAGCTGTCCATGGTACATCCTTTGAGAGTTACGAGCGCGCCATCAACTCGCACATCAACAACCTGCGGCGCAAGCTCGAACCGGGCGAGTACATCGTCACCATTCACGGCATCGGCTACAAATTCGAAGGGAAGTGAGCATGGACAATTCCGCCCGCCAGATCCGTCAGCGCATCGTCTGGACCATCCTGCGCACATTCATCAGTGTGGTATCCCTCACCATTTTGACCATCATCCTGGTCACTGGTGTTGCCTTGTCGAATAATCTCGATTTTCCCCCGTTTGGCCGTCTCCCTATTGTCTCCCGGTTCGAAGGCTATTACATCGGCCATCGCAGTTGGAACGGCGTCCAATCCGTTATTGTGCCTGATGCATCCAGCGACAACCTGACCCTGCTGGATGCTGAAAAACGCATCCTGATCGATCATGGCAGCAGCGTTTCGGATCGGGTTGGCATGATTTATCAATCCCTGGAACCTGACCTGCTTGTCAATTTGAAGGCGAATGGAGAAACTGTTGGTATCCTGGTTTTTGATCCTGGCTCAACGCCCTCCCAATTGGAAGTTATCAAAACGGTTCTCGCGCCCGTCAGTCTGTGGGCTGTTTTTTTGGCATTGCTCGCCACTGTGTTGGTGGGGGTGCTTTCCCGCCGCATCGTGGCTCCGCTTGCCGAAGTGATCGCCGCATCGCGCTCCGTTGCCGCCGGGAAACTGGATTCCCGGGTACGGGTTCAGGGTACACAGGATTTGCTCATCCTGACCGACAGTTTCAACCAGATGGCATCCGCGCTCGAGCGCAACGACCGTGAACGCCGTGACCTGCTTGCCGACATTGCCCACGAACTGCGTACCCCTCTCAGCGCCATTCGCGGGCGGCTGGAAGGCATGCTCGATGGAGTTTATCCTGTTGACGAGAAACATCTCAGCATGGTACTCAAATCCAATTACCTGCTCGAACGCCTCGTCGAAGATCTGCGTCTATTGACACTGGCCGAATCCCGGCAGCTGACTTTCGAGAAAAAAGAAATTGACCTGAAAACCCTTGCCGCTCACACTATCGAGATGTTCAGCGCCGAAGCACAGGAGAAAAGAATCACACTTGAGTTTGAACCTGCCGGGGGCGACTATCTTGTTCTCGCAGATCCCCAGCGCACCGAACAGATCATTGGCAACCTGATGGGCAACGCTCTGCGCTATGTTCCAGTTGAAGGGAAAATATGGATCAAGCTTGAAAAAGCGAATAGCTTCATCACTATTTCGGTCTGCGATAACGGTCCTGGCATCCCGGAGGAAGATATTCCATACATCTTCGACCGTTTCTGGCGCAAAGAGAAATCGCGTTCACGTAATACCGGTGGCAGCGGCCTGGGCTTGTCCATCGCCAAACAATTTGTCGAAATCCAGGGCGGGAGTATCGCCGCCGAGAATTTGCCCACAGGCGGGCTGAAGATAAATGTCGCTCTGAAGGCACCCTCTCAGTAATGTGGGGTGTTGGGGGTTTTGTGGGCTTCGCTCACAAAACCCCCAACACCCCACATTATTAAGATTACACCTCTGAAGAGTCTTTCTTGAGGATTTGAACTGACTGCCTTGAATTGAAGATGGGCGCAGGACTGAACCCGTTCATCCTGTCCGCCCGGTGATATAATACAAATCAATCTGTAAAAAGGCAAATCTGGCGAAAGCCAGAGACGCAAAGCCATGGGTCTAAAGCTGCACTGCAGCCATGATTGCCAGGTCGCACAAATTAATCTGAAAAGATGCTCTATTTTGGCGAACCTGGTTTTAATTCCCGGTTCGCTTTTTTGATTCTGTTACCGTTTGTCATAGTTCAGTGGGAAAACGTGAGTTTTTTTATGTGAATTTCATGTGAATTTTGGAACATTCGGCATAAACTAATAAAGTCTGAATCTGATCGGAGGCACATATGAAAAAATCTACACTCGCACTGCGGACTGGGGTCGGCCTTGCCGTCCTCGGTTTTTTTGTCTTAAGTCTGCTGGGTAAGCCCACGGCCATCCTGAGCAAGGCCCCATCGCCAGAAGAATCTGTCCAGCTTGCCTGGCAAAATACGCAGAAAGCGGGTGTATATCATTACTCCACTGAGCTGATCCAAACCACATATCCTGCGCCTACGGTAGCGAATATCGGGCGAACTGCTCAGGAAGATTATTTGTACATGGATGGGCAAACGGATCTGCCGAATGGGGAAATGCTGATGACTTTATGGGGTGCGAACGGCAGCCCAACGACTGGTAAAAACGCCGTAGAGATTCGCATCAAGGGCGAGGAAGCTTACGGCAGAAGTACGGGGGAAGACTGGCAAAAGATCAATAATTTCTCCGGCTCGTTTGCTCCCAACCAGGATTTGCTGGCCTATCTGGCTGGCGCTAAAAATATCCGTCTGGTTGAGCAGGTCGATTCCAGCCGGATTGGCCTTCAGCTGACACAATACACTTTTGACCTGGACGGGCCTCAGTTGGGCCGGTTCGTACGTGACCAGTTGGAACAATCTTTGCGGGAAGAAGGTAAACTGCCCGCTAACCTGACCCTGGATGTTGCAGATCAATATTTGAAAATGTCGGGCAGCGGCAGTATCTGGCTGGGCAGCGACAATCTCCCCAACCGCCTGGCGATCAGCGCCGAATTCCCTCAACAGGAAAATGGCCAGCGGATTGCTGTATCCGTCAAAACAGACTTTTCAGGCTTTGGCCCGATCAAGCAGGCCAGTGCTCGAGATCCATGGGGGGCTTTTTCTTTGTTTGTTTCCTCGGTGGATTGGGGGCAGGCCGGTACTTTATCCGCATCCTCCCTGTTTTTACTGGTGGCCGCTGTTTTTATCCTGAGAAAAAGCCAGTCGAAATTCGTTTACGCCTCAGTAGCCGTGACGACCATTTTGGGTATGGTGTTTTCACCGCTTTATCAGGGCCAACAGGTTTATGCTTTTACCCAAGATCAGGCTGCCAGGAGCGCTGAAGCAGATAAACTCAATCAGGAAGCCAAAGCGCGCCAGGACTTTGTTGATACCTTGTATTCCTCCACCTGGGATCCGCATCAAGCGCATGAACAATTCTCGGCTGTATCCTCCCCCGCAGCGCAACAGCAAACAGGTTCTGGTCTGGGTTTTGCGTCTGCCAGTCAGGCAGTCAACCCAGCCGAAGACGCTATATCCAGTTTGTATACTTTTTCTGCGCTGAACTGCAGTGCATCAGAGAGCACAAAAGATGTTGACAATGACGGCCTGACCGACTGTCAGGAGAAAAATCTGGCTACCACAAGCAGCCCGGATACAGATGGCGACGGTCTGACAGATGGGCAGGAAGCCCTCTTCCTGGGGACTGACCCCAAGAATCCAGACAGCGATGGGGATAGAATTTCGGATAAGGATGAAGTCACTGGTTTTTCATTCGGCGGGCAAAAATGGTACCTGGATCCGAACCATCCAGACACCAACAACGATGGGCAGACAGACGGGATGGAGTGCCCTTCTCTGACGATTGATGCAGCAACCAAGCAGCCCTGCCAGGACACCGACGGCGATAAAATGCCGGATGTTTTCGATTATGACGATGACGGTGATGGTGTTTCAGACCGAGTAGATCTTTCTCCATCGTCGAAAGTTGCCGGTCTGACCAGCAGCAATCCTTTTGTTTTGCAGGCGAATTCATTGGAACCCGACCGGGATATTTTTGTCGATTTCCAGATCCGCCCAACCAATTCAGCCCACCTGACTTATGCCATGAATGTGCTGGATTGGCCTTCCGGCGATACGGCGGGTCAGGTGACCCGCACGGCCGATACCACTTTTGCCAGCTCGCTGTCTGATGCCCAGGCAGCCGCCAACCCCAGCGCTGCGAATGGTGACCTGCGCCTGACCCCGATGCTTGAAATCATCATGACCGGCGAAAGTTTGCCTCTGCCGCGCACCGAGCCGAAGGCAGTTCGCCAGTTAACTTCCAGCGTTAGCGGTTGGATCAGCGCAACCGTCGATCTCTCGCAAAACGGTGCGCAAAGCATCTTTGTGCTCAACCATGATTCTGCTGGCAGCCTGGATGAAGTCAATATCTATGCTGGCGGATGTATCTCTGCCACCAAACTTAAATCGGATGCAACATCTGCTCTTCAATTTACACAGGTTGCCAGTCACAGCCAGCTAAGCATAGATGCCAAACTGCTCTCCCTCGTGGATGGCGGGCATGCCTTGGTGATGAAGGAAGGCCAACAACTGGCGTGCATGAATCTGGGCGATCTACCCAATGGCAGTGACCCCGACAAGATGATTGATACAGAATCCTTAGGTTTCTATGGGATTTCTGTACGGGATGTAGATAGCAACGGCACAGTTGTGGCTTATTCGCCTCTGTCTATGGTAAACGATCAGGTTGGCGAGCAGCGGCAGGCGTTTAGCGCCCAGATGCTGTACCATCAGGAAGGGACGCAGTGGGGCGATGCTCAGAAGATTCGCCTGGTCTGGCTGGTTCAGCAATTGGATGATAATGGCTATACCCAGACGATTCATGTGTATAAAGATGACTTCACCCTGACTGGTTTATCCCTGCGTGAAGATCACGGGATGAATGTGAGTGTGGCATTTGAGGATCCCAGCGTCGACCTGAATAAGAATGTAGATGATAATCTCTGGCAGGTTGCTGAAGGGCTGCGCGGCGGCTTTATCAGCGGGCGCAGTACAAATAATGCGCGTGACCTGACTCTGGATATTTTCAAACAGCGGTTTGATAATTCGAGCAACACCGGTCAGGCACTGGTGGCTCGCTGGTCGATCCCCGCCGGCAAAATCAAGGTTCTGAATTACTCCTTTTCCAATCAGAATGGTCTGGCGAATTTCCCCAGCGGCGAAAATCAGAAAATCCTGACCCAGTACTTTGTGGCGAATGGCGCCCCTAGGGTAACCGCCCCGGCGATGATCTTTGCACGCGAAGAAAAGTATCGCACGATCAGCTTGGACAATTCCCATGCCAGGTTGACAGGGGCTCAGTTGACGCTTGAGATGGACAAAGCGTCTGTGCCTGAACAAACCCTGGCAGCCTTCAGCCTCTCGCCATTCCGCTACATGGATGGAACCTGGCAGACCTACCCAATTAAACAGTATATGGATCTGGTCGGCTCGAATTACGAGCAATATTTCCGATCCAATCCCCCGGATTATTTACAGGCTGGCGCTGACGATTACGAAAGAACCCTTGACTCCATGGTTCTTGTCGCCCGTTCAAATCAGTTGACCCTGGTCAACGGTGAGGTCGGGCTTGTGGCGGCTGGGTCAGCGCCTCTCACCAATGACAGCAATCTTGACAGTGATCTTGAATTGGCTGGGAACATGGGTGACGCGGTAAGTTCAACCTATGGCATCATTGCCGGACTGGCAGGCGATTATTTCCAAAACTTAGCCAATAAGAGCGCTGCTCTCAAAAATCTACCCAAGGGGAGCGCCCTGACCAAAGAAGCGCTGGATGAGATCAGCAGCAATGTCGAAGCATATGGGGATGCGGGCAGCCAGTTCAAAGGAAACTTCGCCAATTCATCCAAAGCCTGGAGTAATCTTGGTGTGGGGCTGAGTGTAGCCTGTCTTGGGATGAGTATTGCGACTGCCTTTACCGATAATGAAGCGGTTCAATATATTTCATTGGCGTTGAATCTTGTCTCTGCACTGTATGGTCTGGTGGATGCAATTGCCAAGCTGACCGTCAATCTGGCGATTAAAGCCGCGGCCACGGTTACTGATATTGTTAAAGGCGCTGGCAGTGTGATCGAAAACGCCAGCGCAAAATCTGGGGCGATTGGCCTGGTGATTTCGTCGGCAATTTCTGTCGGCCTGTTCATTTATCAGATCGCAGCGGGTGGTATTGCGGCTTTCAGTATGGCTTTCAATGCCGCACTTGCCGGGATGATTGGCGATATTGTTGCAGCTGCAATAATGCTGGCAATTGCCTCGATCCCGGTTGTTGGGCAGCTCATCGCGGCCATTATGGCGGTGATTGACGGTATCGTGGCAATTATCTGCGCAGCGGTTGGCGTTGACGACGATTCGAGCGAGGTGGCTCAGTTTTTCTGCAGCGGCTTCAGCGGCATGCTATCGTCCATATTCCAGTATTATTTTTACTCTGCTGTCCCCCTGATCGGTAACTTGAAAGCCGATGACCGGATGAACTTCATCAATTTCAAGCCGACGCCGGTTGATGCTGATAAAGGGTTTGCGGTTGGGAATGAAATTCTGTATGACATCACCGTCCGCAACAAGATTGAACTGACCGATCCCGTCCACCCGCCGGATATTACCGTCCCTAACTGGAAAAGCCTGGCTTACTGGTGGCAGTTCAAAGAGTCGAACTTGCGAAAAGCCGCCTTCGCTTACAAACTGCAGACGAGTAAAGACGATATCGATGTGACTTACAACTCAATGGCCGATGAATGGCAGAAGGTAAATGTTGTCACAACGACCCTTCAGATGGACGAGGAACTAACGATTGTCATTTCAAACACCGAAGCGGGTTTGAATCAGCCGGTAGGGCTTTACCTGACCGAAGCTTATGAAGCTCCAAACCAGGAATGTTGGGCACTGGGGATTATTCCGATTTGCTATATCCGCTCTGATTACACGATCAACCATAACGATATGAGCGGCAGTGTCAGTTGGGACGTTTTCCCGGACACCCTGGATGGTTTTTATTCTCCAGTAGAAAAAAGCGGCGGCTATTCACTGTCCTGGGCGCAGGTTACAACCAGCACGACGGGGGTTGCCCTGCCGGTTTTCCCACGTATGAAAGATTTTGATGGCGACGGTCTGTTAAACCAGGCCGATGGAGGCATGGACCCCAATGACAGCGCCTGGGACACCGATAATGATGGGCTTTATGACAACTATGAAGCGCATCACGGTACCGACCCCCAGCTCAGTGACACTGATCTTGACGGCTTGAATGATTTTGTAGAGACGCGTTCCGGTACGGATCCGACCCGGGTGGACAGCGACGGGGACGGTTTGACTGACAAACAGGAACTGACCGGTTGGGAGCTGGTGTATGGTTTTGACAGCGCTAGTACACCCTTCAAAACCTGGGTCTATTCCGATCCGCTCTCGGCGGATGCGGACGGCGATCTGGTTCTCGACGGACTGGAAAAAACCCTGGGAACGAACCCGAACCTCGTTTCCAGCAGCCAGGCTCTGACCTACCAGACGCAGTTTACGAATATGGACGCAGCCAGCCTGCTGCTGCGCTTTGAAGAAACGACCAATGTCACCAGTTTCACAGATGCTTCTGGTCAGAGCCGCAGCGCAGTTTGCAGTGGGGAGAAATGCCCGACAGCGGGGATGCGCGGCTACTTTGGCAATTCTGTCCAGTTCGATGGGATAGATGATATTCTTCAGGTCAGCAACGCTCCGGATCTGAAAAACACTTCGTTCAGTGTCGCTTTCTGGGCGAAACGAAATTCGACCGGTGGCAGCCAGTGGATCGTGGCACAGAACGTAGAGGATATAAATCAGAGTTTGCACATTGGTTTTACCTTTGATAATGGCTTTGTCTGTTCTTTTGCAAATTTTGGGATTAAATCCCCGGCTCCCGTTACAGACAGCAACTGGCATCATTGGGCCTGCACCTATAATGCCGCAAACAAAACTGTCAGGCTTTATCAGGACATGAATCAGGTCAAACAGGATACGTTTACAGGCGCATATAAGGGATCTGGAAATTTGTGGATAGGTTCAAGTCCGGATGGTGCATTTAAAGGCCAGGTGGATGAACTGGGCATTTACAGATCATCCCTTTCAGCGCCGATGGTGGTGGCTGTGGCTGCAGCGCGTTATGTGACCAACAAGATCATTGTCCGCCCTGGCGATCAGGTCTGGTACACCGGGTCAGTAGAGAATAAGTTGAATAACCGCACAGCTCAAGGACTGCTGAGCATGGAAACCAATTCGTCATTTCTGGCTAACCTGGTTCAACCTGTGCCGTTTATCCTCAGCCCGGCACAGTCTCAAACCATCAGCGGCGCGTTTACGATCAACGCCTCAGCCCCAAGCGGCCCACTTTGGGTAAACCAGGTGGCGGGCGGGCAGGTTGTAGACTGGCAAGATGCCTCGAATAATGCTGAACTGTGGTTGAAGCTTGACGAAACCACCGGGGCGAGCCAGTTTAGTGACAGTTCTGGGGCACAGCCAACCCGCATGGCCGTCTGTTCTGGCGCTGCCTGTCCCACAGCGGGCGACAACGGCAGCCGCGGGTACTCTGCATTGTTTGATGGCCTCTTTGATTACCTGAGTGTGAACAACAGTGCCAATCTGAAGCCGAATTACCTGACCGTAGCCGGTTGGGTTAATGCCAATAATTTTGCAGATAACGGCGCTCCGATCGCTGCCAAGGGTATTGGGTCGGCCGGTGGGAAGCTGTGGAGTCTGGATTTCAACAACGGCATGCCCAGGATGACGATCAGTACCGGGACGGGTACTTCTGAAGTTTGCCAAGCCACTGCGCTTCTGGCCTCAAAGACCTGGCTGCATATCGCCGGGACCTATAATGGCACAGCCATGAAAATCTATGTTAATGGGCAGGAAATCAAAAGCTGCACGGTCGCGAATCCGGGCAACCTGGCGAGTAATGATCATGATGTCACCATCGGTTCACGCCAATCTGGATCGGGCAATTACGATCTGAATTTTTCGGGCCGGCTGGATGATGTCCGTATTTTTGGCAGTGCTCTGGCTAATAACGAGATCGCCGCTCTCTTTGGCGAGTCGGTCTTGTCTATGGATTTTGAAGGTGCATTCTCTTACTCGAATTCCTGGTATCCTGACCTGTCGGGTGGGCAGAATGTAACTCTGTGTACACTGGGTTGGGCCTGTCCTCTGCAAGCGGCAGGTATGACGGGGAATTCAGCACAGTTTTCAGGGTTAAATAATTTGCTCGTGATCAATCCTTACAATAATCTTGATCTGAGCGCCGGCACCTTCACCCAGGCCGCCTGGATTTATCCCGAGGTCACCACGGATGTGGAAGGCATTCTGGGGTTCAACAGCGGCGATGCCACTGGATACCCGGCCATTCAACGCCAGGGGAATAAACTGATTGTGGGCTTTGGCACCACTGCGGGCTGGAAGACCTTTACCACAGGGGATGTTCTCACCTCTCAGACCTGGAACCATGTCGCGGCCACTTTCGATGGTACAACCTACCATATCTATGTCAACGGTACTGACGTGGGCAACAGCGAATTTCTCAGTGCTCAAAAACCGGTGGCTAGCAATTCGCTTTGGTTGGGTCGTTCATCGAATACAGGGACGATTTATGTCAATAAAATTTATGTCAAGGACGAGCAAGACGGCCCAGGTACAGCTGAGATCTGTATGGCATATACGAACAATGGCACGGGTGTCACATCCTACCTTTGGGATGAGTACGATGCCGATTGGAAAAAAACCTTTACAGTAAATAAGACTGTAGACTTCAGCGAATCGGTCACTTTGAATATTTGGGAAGACGATGGCGGCACATACTGCGGCAAAAACCAGGATTCAACCGATGATTACATCTGGTCGCGTACATTTAGTATCTCTAGCTCCCCGCTCTCGGGTGAGAACTTGTATGATTGGAGCAGTTCAAACGATTCTCTTGGGTCTGTTACGCTTGGGACCTCGACGACCCCGGCTTTAAAACTTAATTCGACACCTTTTACAGGCAATGTGGATAGTCTCAGGCTGTACCGCTACGCCATGACAGGTGAACAGGTCGCTGCCATATACCAATCTGGAACGACACCCCTGTTAATGCACCTGGATGATCCTTCGGGGGCTGGGCTCAGCTACCAGGGTTACAGCAACAGCATGGATACGACAAACCGGACAAATGGCATTTGTAAAGGGGTAAGCAGCTGTCCTCTGACCGGTCTTCCTGGCCGGGTCAGTACGGCTGCAAAGTTTGACGGCCTGGATGATTATGTTGAAGTTCCCGCTCTCGGCGGGATGAGTGCCCAGAACCTCAGTGTTTCTGCCTGGGTTAATCCCAGCGCCTGGTCAGCCGCAGCGACAGACGGTGTGGTTCTCAGCAGCGCAAGTACAAGCGGCGGCAACAAGGGGTACACGCTGAGTGTTGGCAATAATGGTCAGGTGAAGTTTGGGGTTTCACTTGGCGGAACATGGTGTGAGGCAGCCTCCACGCAGGTGGTGACTCTTGGAAGCTGGAGCCATTTGGTCGGCACTTTTAATGGCTCAACAGCCAGTATTTATATCAACAGCGGACTGAATGGCTCTGCCGCGTGCAGCGGGTCCTTGACCTATGCTGATACTGCGCTCAACATTGGGCGCAACCCGGCTTTCCCAACCCGCCTGTTCGCAGGCCTGATTGATGAGGTGCGGGTCAATAATATCAGTCTGACCAACAGCGCTATCCTGGCTCAGGTTCAATCTGCGCCTTCTCTCCTGCTTCACCTGGACGAAGGAAGCAGCACAACCAGCTTCACAAATTCAGGCTCTACCCTGAATGGTTCCTGTACTGGAACAACCTGCCCTGCGACGAGCTCGAAAGGCCAGCTCGGGCTGGCAGCTCAGTTTGATGGGCTGGATGACTACATTCAAGTTCTCGATAATACCGGGCTCAAGCCTGCGAACCTGAGTGTCGCGGCCTGGATCAAACCCAACACCTGGGCCTCGGCAGTTTCGGGCGGGGTGGTTTTGAGCAAAGCCAGCACGGTCAGCGGGAATAAAGGCTATGTCTTGAGTGTTGGAAACAACGGACAGGCATCTTTTGTCGTCTCGGTGGGTGGAACATGGTGTGAGGCAGTCTCACAGCCGGTGGTTACCCTGGGAAGCTGGAGTCACCTGGCAGGCAGCTATGATGGCGCAAAAGTTTCCTTGTATGTCAACGGCAGTCTGCAAAGTTCCACTCCCTGCAGCGGGGCAATCTCATACGATACCACAGTGCTTAACGTTGGGCGCAGCACCTCCGTGTTGACCAGACTTTTTAATGGCTCTATTGATGAGGCGTCAGTTTATCGGAACGCACTCTCTTATCAGGAAATCAGAAATCTGTATGCTTTACAGGCGAAATATGTTGAAGACCGCGCCGCCAGTCTGGTGGTGGTGGATAGTGTACCGCCGCTTTCTGTCCTGAAATCCATCTCGTATGGTGTCAATTATCGTCAAAAACTGCCGCAGATCCTGGGTATCACGGCCCGGGATGATCTGTCTGGTGTGGCCCTGGTGGAATTGGGGGTTTGCTCGGGCAGCGGTTGCATGCCAACCTGGAGTATGGCGGAAGAATGCATGGACGCCGGTGGTTCCACCTGGTGCCCCACATTCAGCCCTGCCTCTGAAGGTGCTTTCTTTGTGCAGACTCGCGCCACCGATACGGCCGGTTTGCGTGAGACTCCCCATGCTCCATATGAATTCTGGGTGGATGGGACATCGCCTCTCGTCATTCCGGGTTTCCCAGCTGACGTTTTGCTGCCTTTGCGGTTCAATTCGGCTGCCAATACCTGGTATGTTCGCCTTGGAGGATCCGTTATGGATCCCAACCTCCCGGGTGGCCTGCCAGGCAGCGGCGGGCAGTTTGTTTGGGCAACCCTGTATGATTCAACCGGACAGGTAGTCGGTTCTGGTGAACAGCAGGTCAGCGTGCGCGGCGAGTTCTGGCGAATAGACTACCCGGTAAGTGCAAATGCGACCGGGAGATACACACTCAAGCTCACCGCCAGCGATCGGGTTGGAAATAATTCAAAGAATAAACCGATTACGGTTGCAATTAACCTGGATGGCAGTGCGCCCCAGGTCAGCTTGAACTCCAGCGGCCTGCCCCAAAACATACTGCCTATCACGGTTACATTAAGCGGTTTGGTTACGGAAACAGGCAGTAGCAGTCTGTTTGGGATTAACACTGTTGAGACCGCGTTCCTGCCCTCTACATCTGCGCTTTACAACGATGTCCAACCTCCCGCTGGTGTTATTCGCTATTTCCCGCTGGATGACCAGCCAAACAATCAGGGCGAGCTGAAGTTTGCCGACCTGGCAAATGATGAAAATGGGATCTGTGATAAGACTCATAGCTGCCCCACCACTGGAGCGCAGGGGCACAGCGGCTCTGCCCTGGCGTTTGATGGTATCAATGATGCCGTCAACCTTGGCAGCAAGCTCAACCTGGTTGCCAAAAACTTCACAATCTCACTTTGGGCCCAGCGCTCGTCCGTTGACAGGATGGATATGTTGGTCTCCCAGGAAATGGACTCAAGCGGACAGGGCTTTGTCATGGGCTTTTTGGCGGATAATACCTTTGTTTGCGGCCTTTCTACAGGACCTCGGACAACGAGCTATACAATCACAGATCAAAACTGGCATCAATGGGCCTGTGTGTACAGTGCAAGCAATTCAAGCTTCAGGCTGTTCCAGGATGGGGTGATGGTGCCAACCAAGTCCTATACACCCATCATCAACACTTACCTGCAGGCGGGTGATCTCTACCTGGGGCGAGGCGTGATGGATGACACAAATTTCGATGGGAAGCTGGATGATGTCTATATCTTCGATCGCAGGCCGGATCCAACGGAATTGGCTTCGTTGTATTCTCGAGTTGGCGGTGGGCCGGCCCAGCCTGTGAGAGTCATCGACTTTGATCTGCAGGTGATGTCTGGCAGCAATTTGTTTGAACACGATACCTGGTCGTTGAACCCTGGAGCGAATGACTTAGCGAATAAGGCTGTTCATGGTAAAGTCGGGTCATTTGCTATGAAATTCGATGGCGTGGATGATGTTGTTTTGCTTGACCACGAGTCCGCTTTGAACTTTGAAAATGTAACGGTCGCTGGCTGGGTCAACCCAACTGGTGCGATTGTAAACGGGGCCCCTCTGGCTGCCAAAGGTGACGGTGGGGGTGGAGAAGTCTGGAGTCTGGACTTTACTGGCAGCAGACCAGAATTTATATTCAATCTGAATGGTTACCGAAACAGCTGCTATTCTCCCACAACTGTAAATCCAAATGTGTGGACGCACGTTGCCGCAACCTATGATGGAACCAACATTAAGCTGTATATCAACGGGAACCTTGATCGTACCTGTCCGATGCCATCCGGTAATCTTGCTACGAATACCCATCCCGTTTCGATTGGCGCTCGCCAATCTGGGAATGGTTCTTATGATCTAGTGTTTAGAGGAGCCATTGATGACGTTCGGTTGTACCGCCGTGCGATCTCTGCATCTGAAATCGCAGAGTTGTTCAACACCGGTTGGCAGCTCGCCGATCTATCTGCCGCTGGGGCTGGGGTGCTCACCAGCAATCTGACTACCATAATCCCTGCCGGGTTGGAAGGCCATTACAAGTTGGCTTTGCGTTCGCTGGACATGGGCGGAAATTATGACTCCTCACAGGCCAATGCCTGGAGCGGCAGTCTGGACACGCTGGCGCCGCGGATCTCGTTGGCGCGCGCATTCCCGACCAATAGATCCACCCTCTACACGCTCAACGCTGAAGACTTTAATTTGGATGAGAACAGCGTTCAATTCTCTGGCTGCACTGTCATCACCCGAACGCTGGCCTATCAGAGCGTCTGGTACCTGTCGATGATCGGGAATAAGGTCCCGCATGTAAACCGTTTGACAGCGACGTGCACAGTTAATGTGAAGGATAGGCAGGAAGTCAGCGGAACTGTGTGTGACCTGAATCATAACTGCACCACGTTGAACCTGCCCTATTCCCAGTTGGCCTCGAGCAGCTTTGATGTGGATGTTCCGCTGGTTTCAGCCGATACCCTTGCTGATCCAAGACTCAATCTCGTCATTACCACACCGCCTGATCGGAATGTGTTTGTAACCGACACCCAGCCAATTACGATTGAAGGCAAACTGGAAGCGCTGGATTATGGCCGCCTGCTGACTATAACCGTTGATTCTCTGCCTGTTCTCGTTCAAAGTTGGGCAGTCACAGAAACCATTACAGATACTGCTTGGGCGGCTGCCTGGTCTCCAATCAGTGTTGGCGAGCACTTTGTGACGGCCAGCGCCATTGACTATGCCGGGAATCGGATTGATGCCGCCAGCACGTTCTTTGTCGATACTGACAGCCCAACCATCACGCTGACGACGACACCCTTCGATATCTGGTATGATGCCAGCGGCGGGGTTGAAATCCAGGGTCTGGTAGGAGACGCCGGCGGAATCGCAAGTGTGTTCCTGGATGTTTCTGGACCGGTCAATACACCCAATATCGAGGCATCGGTCAATCAGGGTAAATGGATCGCATCCTGGCCCATCCCGGCTGACGCCCCGATTGAGGCTGTACCCTATACCTTTACGGCCCGGGTGACCGATATGGCCGGGCGCCTGGGTAGTGTCGTGGTCGCCAACTTTATCCTTGACCTGACCAAACCAAACGTCGTCATCCGTTCTATGAAAATTAATGACGCCGCAGTGGAGCCCGGTCAGGTGATCACCAGTTCCAATGTCGATGCCACCTTTGTCTTTTCCGCCACGGACAACTCGCCCATCAGTCTGATCCGCTATGCCTGGGTAACAGAAACGGTTGAACCCAATCTGGCCTATTCGGGCCTGGTGACCATACCCAACCCGGGTTCTGACCCAATCAGCATCAGCATGCCGCTGGGCGTGACGAACGAAACCGGCGCAGTCCGGCGTTATTTGTACGTTGGCGCGATTGACTCGTGGAATACGCCCAACTTTGTTTTCTGGGGGCCGATCTACCAGGATCCGGTTTCCACGCCAGACTACACAGGCATGCTGGAACCAGGCGGCCCCTTTGCGGGACAGCCTTACCGGGAATGGATGCAGACCTCCTGCACCCTGCTTGGACGAGATCCGCGCGTCCTCAATTGGGTCCAGCCGGGGCATGTCCTGGATACAGCCCAAAATCTGTATGCGACCTGGGATCACACAAACCTGCGTCTGACCTGGACTGGCGCCAACTGGGATGTCTCCGGTGATCTGTTCATTTATTTGGACACGGTCAGCGGCGGGAGCTATCTCACTCACAGCCCATACCCGGCCACCCAGGACAACAGCCTGCTCTTACTGCCTGCGCTGACTCCGGAATCTGCATTCTTTGCAGATTATGCAATCTGGGTGCAGGACAGCCAGACAGCCACTCTTCTAAAATGGAATGATGGGTCACAGTCCTGGGATGCTTTCCTGGATATCCCCACACCTCAGCAGGACGGCGATTGGGGCTATGCCTTCTCGTCGGCCGGCCCGGGCTATACTGACCTGAGCCTGCCCTTCACCAGCATTGGCATTACCGACCCGGCTGCCACGCAAATGGGGCTGATCGCATTTGCCAGCGAAGAAGATGCGCTGCGGGTCTGGTCTGTGATGCCGCCAGCCAACCATGTGGACAGCAGCCTGGTGACACACCTGGCCGCCCAGGTTGGACATCCCAGCCGCATGCAGTTGACAGAGAACTACACACTCAATCTTGGGGATGGCGCCTGTCAGCAGCCGAAAGGCCGCCTGCAGTTCGAGATCAGCGCCAACCCGGGTGGTTTGGACTTCAGCACGACCAATGATGATGTTTACCTGCTGATGAAACCCTTCAATCAGGCGGTCTTTGATCCGTATGACGACGCCTATCAGAACTGGTTGGACACCACCTTCTGCCCGACCTATTACTGGTTCCCTGAGTGCCGGGCGAGTAAAACCCTGACCACCTTTGATATCCTGGGGAGCCTGTCTACCTACAAGCAGGTCGATTTCCCGCCAGTGACGCCAGGCGAGTCCATCACCTTCACTGTCCGTTATCAAAACGACGCGCCAGATGTTTATGCCGATGTTTGGGCCGAGGTAATCGAGACACCCGCCTCTGTCACCTGGCCTAATAACTGTAATGTATTTCCACTGGGTCAGATTCCTGCTCATGCCGAAGGTTTATTCACCTTTGTAGGGGTTGCCAACCAGGAAGGGGCGGCGAAATCTATGGTTCATCTGCTTAATCAGATGACTGGCTTTGATGCTGGAAGCTGTACTTATGCCTCTGCTGACCATCTGGCTGTTGTGGAAA
>Ga0268298_10002347_pt1 | contig 20790 bp, 16 predicted proteins | sample WWTPWeurt_MetaG_FD_194462 | JGI IMG/M metagenome (GOLD analysis project Ga0268298, IMG submission 194462) | Activated sludge microbial communities from WWTP in Nijmegen, Gelderland, Netherland - WWTP Weurt | ecosystem: Engineered > WWTP > Aerobic digester > Activated sludge | place... | reverse complement strand
TTAAGCTCAATCACAACGCCGAGCAAAGTTTTGCTCGGTTCCCTCATTATCGAGTGAAATCGTTCACTCGATTTTCGCCTTGCGAAACCATTCGGTCACATCAAAACCATCAATCATATTGCTAATTGGATTCTCACATTGATCTCCAAAGTAAAATTTGGGTTTTATATTCCTCTCTCTAAAACTAATTTACATTTGGCTTCCACCGATTGATGAAGAATTGCAAGCATAGTGCAGTGAGAATTACGAAAACACAAGAAATTACATTAAACCAAAGAAAACCGATATTTGTAAATGTGAATAATCCAAAAGTCAGTATTTCAGCGAGAATAGCAGCGATAAATACTGCTTTTGATTGAATATATTTAACATAAAAAGCACATAGAAATACTCCCAAAATGGTGCCATAAAATAAGGATCCGATGATGTTTATAAATTGAATGAGATTTTCGAACAAAGGGATGAAAAGTGCAAATGCAATAGCGATCAAGCCCCACATTGCAGTAAATATCCTCGATAGAAATATTTCCTGAGAGGGCTTGATTTCTTCCTTTTTAAAGCGGATATAAAAATCTACCATAGTTGTACTCCCTAATGCAATGAGCTCGGCGGATACAGATGACATAGCAGCTGCTAATATTACTGCAATCAATAAACCGATCAAGCCATGAGGTAAAAAATGTAAAATATAATACAAAAAGATATAATCTTTTTCATTTGATTCAATACCTTCCCGGTTTTGTTTTGCTACAGTTTCAATCTCTTTTCTTTTGGAAGTTTCAAATTGATAAATTTCTCTTAATGGTTGAACTTGTTCGCTATTTTGGAGTAATAATTTTGATTTTAAATTATGAACACTGTCCAGTTCATGTTCCCATGAATTCGATTCAGCCTGATGATTTTCCTTGAGATAACTCTGGATTTTAGGATTAAAATGCAAAGGTTGCTTTTCAAACTGGAAGCTCAGAAAAACCAAAACTCCACAGGCAAGTATAAATATTTGCATAGGTATTTTGACAATAGCATTCATGATCATTCCCATGGAGGCAGATTTTTGAAGCTTCCCACCTAAATACCTTTGTACTTGAGATTGATCTGTACCAAAATATGCGAGCATTAGGAAAAATCCGCCGGTCAACCCTGACCACAAATTGTATCTGTCCTGCCAATTAAATTCTGTATTTATAAGGTTCGTTCGATGGTAGATTTGAGCGACCGGAATTATTTCTGAAATATCAGAATGTAATGTCCACTTGTAAAGCAAAAAAAGAAATATGAATAACATTCCGACCAAGATCACCATCATTTGTTGTATTTGTGTAATATTAACTGCACGCACACCGCCGGACACAGTGTATATGACAACAACTAAACCAACCAGAATATGTGTTAGCTCCAAATTCCATCCTAGTACGATCGATAAAATAATGGATGGCGCATAGATGGTTATTCCTGCAGCCATGCCTCTTTGAACTAAAAAAAGCATAGCTGTAAGGGTGCGCACTTTTACATCGAATCTGCCTTCCAAATATTCATATGCGGTGAAAACTTTTAGCTTATAATAAATCGGAATAAATGTGCTCACTATGACAAACGTTGCAAGGGGTAACCCAAAATAGAATTGAGCAAATCTCAATCCATCCGCGTACCCTTGGCCTGTTGTAGAGATAAATGTAATGGCACTCGCTTGAGTTGCCATGACTGCAATACCCAATTTCCACCAGGATTGTTGATTTTGGCCAACAATATATTCTTGGAGGCTGGATTGGTTTCTCGTCTTAAGGTAACCGTAGATTGCTATATATCCCAACGTTGTAACTAAGACTAACCAATCTATCCTATGCATATAATTAATAAGAGATTATATTGTTAAACAAACGATAAGCTCCTGGCACTCCTGCTGCTAATTGCCTGAAGAAAGACAACCCTGTGTAAACGTATTTTCCCTTTCCAACATTTGCTGTGATGATGGCGTTGGTTAATTGATTTTCTCCTGAATCTGACATGCTGAGTACAGTCATGAATTTAGGATCAATCTTACTGGGAAAATAAAGTCCTCTTTCTTGAACCCACAGTTCGAAATCAGATTCAGTGATTTTGTTGGGATGCGACAACAAAGGATGATTTGGGTTAGTAATAATTACTTTAGAATCCTCCTCAGTAACGCGGTCTCTGCTGATTTGCATGTCGAAAGGACTGAATTTCCCTGGTGGCAGTTCAGCGGTAGTGTTATATTGGAATACAAGCTTTCCACCCTCATTCATGAATTTTTCCAGTAAATCATATTTATTGATGATCTCTTTGTTTGTGTTTAAAGCTCTAATGCCAAATATTAGTACATCGAATTTTTTTTTGAGATCATTGTTGATCTGATTGATTGTGATTTCGTGGGCATCGTATCCCAATTTTTTTATTGCTTCTAAAGTGTAATCTCCGGCTCCTTTAATATACGCTATCCGTTTTTTATCTGCGTGATATGAAGCAATGCTCACTTTAATTTTAGAAGGAGTAAGCACATTTTGGATATCAAGATGTGGATATTCAATGGTGGTGTGGGTGTAGAGTTGTTTTTGATCCAACATCATATTTATTTCAGAAATCGATTGGTTCTTTGTGCGATTTTTAATTTTAATATCAAAAATTTTTGTTTGAGGCGAGGATTCAAATTGAACATGCAATTTTTGTGGGAGGACCTCAATATCTTCAGGACATATGAATTCAATGTTACCAGAAAAATCACCTGAATGATTGATTAAAGTTATCGTATAATTTGCCTCACTTTCTGGTTTCATCAAAATAAGTTGGTCGCCTGAGACTGAGGTAATTTGGGGTAAAATATCCAATGGTTGACTTACCTCACCCAAAACCGGATCGTCATTTTTATAATAGACTGGAGATTTGTATTCGTATGTGTGATTAAAAATTTTATAACTAAAGATGATGTTTAAATTTCGATCAGTCAGTGGTTTAGAAACATTTTGTTTTGCTTCAATTTTGAAATGTGAATTTACTTTTTGCTTCAATAACCAGAATGGACTTGTAATTGATGATTGCTCTGAAAGTTTGTAGGAAGAAATTAGATTGAATACTTCATTATTGGTGAGCAGCTTATCCACCGGTATTTCAACTCCATCTTCCATAAATTGCAGAAATTGAAGTGTAATTGGTGTGCGGGATCGATTGACTACCTCACACTGAACTTGCAAAGAATCTCCGGTTGTGATTGTTTGTTTAGTAGTGTGAGCACTGAAATAAATACCTGCACATTGTCTGATCAATTCTTTAGTCTCTTCCAACTTTATATTCCTTAAGGCGGATTCTGGCAAAAGAGAAAGTTCTTCTTCTATTTTTTGTAAAGTTGGAATGGATAGTTCAGGTCTCAAATAGTCAAAATGCATCAAACAAGAATCAATTACAGAAGTGAGGGTGGATGATATACCGGTACTGTTCCAATTCAAGCTGATTTCATCAATGAGATTAGAAGTACTTTTATTTTTTGCTTTATCAAGTCTCTCTAAATATTCAATTTGGCTGCCTCGTACAGAGTTGATGCCAAATCCCTGGGATTTATGCATACTTCTGCTCTTTGCAGCTATTTCCGTAGCTGATTTTCCTTCGAAAGCTAAGTAGTGGCCGACATCAATCTGATAGTAATTGCTTTTGTCAGCCTGGTCAAATTTTTCTTTTGAACCCCAAGCCCACCATGATGTATTGTAGTATATACCTTCAACTACCCATGGCTTAAATTGAGCGAGTTCCGTTGGTGCAAAATTTGGGTCAGAAGCTTTTGTAAATGCTTCCAATGCGAGGATAGCTGAGGCAGTATGGTGGCCATGTGTTTTGCCACTTGTACGATGATCAAATCTAGTGATGATTGCAGTTGGCTTGAATGTTCTGATGAGTTTAACTATTTCAATCAATAATTTTTCTCTGTCCCATTTTTTAAAAGTTTCTTCTGCGTTTTTTGAATAGCCGAAATCAACTGCACTCGTAAAGTACTGGCTGCCGCCATCAATTTTACGCGCTTCCACAAGTTCATTTGTCCTGATTACACCTAAAAATTCATCCAACTCCGGCCCGATTAAATTTTGGCCACCGTCTCCTCTTGTCAATGACAAGTAAGCTGTCCTGATATTATATTCCTTTGACAAACAGGTGATCAACCGTGTATTTTCATCATCAGGATGGGCAGCAATGTAAAGTACTGATCCAAGTTCATTGAGTTTTCGTATTCCCTGGTAGATTTCTCCAGAGTGAATTTGGGGACTTGGTTGGCCAAAGAGTATGTTGAAAATAAGTGAGGTGCAGGTTATTAGAATAATTTTGATTTTGATCATGATCAATAATTCGCTTTTGAGTTAAATGTCAAAGTTGGGTACTTGGTTTACCTTTGCAGGCTTAGAAATCAAATATGATGCTTGCACCGGTTATAGAAAGTGGAAACAAAGCTATCAAACTAATCCTTGGGCCATGTAGCGCAGAATCTCCTCGTCAGTTAGAAGATACCATAGTCAGTCTGGGGGAATTACAACCGGATTTGATCAGAGCTGGTGTGTGGAAACCTCGCACGAGACCAGGTCATTTTCAAGGCATGGGAGAACCAGCCCTCGAGTGGATGACATTACTCAAGCAAAAGTATGGGATCAAATTCTGTACGGAAGTTGCCAATTCAGCACATGTAGAAGCTTGTCTAAAACATGGGGTAGATGTGTTGTGGATAGGAGCAAGGACTACAGTTAATCCATTTTATGTGCAGGAAATTGCAGATGCCTTAAAAGGGACAAAAATCCCTGTGATGGTGAAGAATCCGATCAATCCAGACATTTTTTTATGGATGGGAGCACTGGAACGCTTGGAAAAAGTAGGAATCAAGCGCCTTGCTGCTATACACAGAGGTTTTTCATTTTACGGGAACTCCATATTCCGGAATGTGCCAAGGTGGCAAATAGCTCTTGAGCTAAAACGTCAGTTACCTGAGCTTCAGATGCTTGTGGATGTAAGTCATATCAGTGGTAGCAGCAGGCATTTACTTGAAATCGCCCAAATTGCTCTGGATCTGAACTATTCAGGAATAATGGCTGAGATCCATCCTCATCCAAGTGAGGCGCTCAGTGATGCAGACCAGCAGGTCACCGCTGATTTTTTTAAACAAAATGTCTGGGATCGCTTGATCCAGCGCGGACCGGATATTACTGCCAGAGGTGATTTGGACGCTATTATCTCGTTAAGGGCTAAAATTGATAATATCGATCAAAGTCTCATGAAGCTAGTGGCAGAACGCATGAAAATAGCCGAACAAATCGGTATCATCAAAAAAGAGTCTGCAATATCTATTTTACAAGCAAACCGTTGGGAGGAAATTTTAACTAGTTTATTGGCAACAGGGAAGGAATTAGGCCTTTCAGACGAATTCGTTTCAAGTCTGATTGAGGCAATACATATTGAATCTATTCAGCATCAAAGTAAGAAAATGAATCAGTCGGAAGACTGAACGTCAATAATTAATCCGTTCTGCATAATATAGGTTTTATCAGTTTGTGATGCCAGCTGAGGATCATGCGTCACAATCACCATCGTAATATCGAATTCTGATCTTAGGCTAAGCAACATCTTAAAAACCTCGTCAGCATTTTCTTTGTCTAAGTTACCGGTGGGTTCGTCAGCAAATATAATTTTGGGTCTATTGATAAGCGCTCTGGCAACGGCAACCCTTTGTTGTTCACCACCTGACAGTTGTGCTGGTTTGTGGTCTAACCTATGGCTGACCCCTAAGCTTTCTAGTATGGGTAATGCCATTTTTGTGGCTTCAGAGATTGATTTTCCTGCAATATAAGCTGGCATACAGGCATTTTCCAATGCTGTGAATTCTGGCAGTAAGTGATGAAATTGAAAGATAAACCCAATGTTTTGATTGCGAAAAGCTGCAATTTGTTTCTTTTTCAATTTTCTTGTCTCGACGCCATTCAAAATTACCTGACCACTGTCTGCATCGTCCAGTGTTCCCAAAATATGGAGCAGTGTACTTTTTCCCGCACCTGAGGATCCCACTATACTGACTAGTTGACCCTTGTCAATGGACAGACTTACCCCCTTGAGAACGCTTGTATTTTGAAATTTTTTGACAATATCTGAACAATAAATCATTGATAGTTAGTTGATTATATAGTGAGTCATTTCATATCTGATCGATCTTTTCAGCTTTGGTATTACAATTGCCATAGCTATTTGGTGAGTAGATCGAAAAAATACTTGAATATATTATACATAATGTATGCAAAATAAAGCAAGTATTCGTTCTAAATGTGAAAGTTGCCTTAATTTTAGGCACTCAAATAATAAGCTCTTCCCTAAATGAAATGAATTTGGTATAATGAATATTTTACAACTCTGCAAAAAGTATCCTTTTCCGCTCAAAGATGGTGAAGCTATTGCTGTGGTAGAGATGAGTAGGGCTCTGGTCGATCAGGGTTGTCAAATGGATCTTCTGGCAATGAATACATTTCGCCACAAAACCAATATAGGCAATGTGTTGCCGGCAGAGCTTGCACATTATCATGAAGTGACAAGTGTAGATGTAGACAATCAAATCAGGCTGAAAGATGCATTTTTAAATTTATTTTCTCAAGAATCTTATCATATCTCCAGATTTGTCTCTGAGGCATTCAGATTAAAGTTGATTGATTTACTAAAGAATAATCATTACGACGTTATCCAGTTGGAAACATTGTATTTAGCTCCGTACTTGGAAGATATCAAAGCACATTCTGATGCACTCATAGTGATGCGGGCACATAATATAGAGCATGAAATTTGGGAAAGAATTGCGGGCCAGATCAAATTTTTGCCTAAGCGCTTTTATTTGGATTATCTCAGTAAAAAACTGAAAAATTTCGAACTGGAAAAGTTAAATCAATATGATTTTTTAGTGGCGATAACGGAAAGAGATCTTCTCCAATTCAAAAGTATGGGTTATAAAAATGGATGCATAGCTGCACCGGTGGGATTCCACTTTCCGGAATACAAAGCTGAACGCAAGGACATCAAAAAGCCTAAAAGCATTGCATTCATTGGATCCTTAGATTGGATGCCGAATGTGGAAGGCTTGTCTTGGTTTTTGAGAGAAGCCTGGCCAAAAGTTCAACAGAAATTTCCTGAATTAAAATTTTATATCGCGGGTAGGAATGCACCTGAATCCATGTCACATATTTCAAGTACATCGGTGAAGTATGTGGGTGATGTAGAGGATGCTAAGAAATTTATCAATGACCATCCGATCATGGTTGTGCCATTGCTGGCCGGTAGCGGTATCCGGATTAAAATTTTGGAAGGTATGGCATTAGGACGCGTCGTGATCACTACAAGTGTTGGCTTAGAAGGTATTCCAGCCCAGCATGGCAAACATGTGCTTCTGGCCAATACCGCAGATGAATTTGTAAAGGCAATTGAAAAATGTATTTTGAATGAAGACATTGCCTCTCAAATCAGCCTAGCTGCAGAAAATTTTGTAAGACAAAAATTTGACAGGTCAACTATGGCATCTCAAATTGTGGAGGCTTACAAGCAAGCACTTCACGCTTATCATTCATAGTGCAACTTGCATTGAGGAAATGATTATCTTGTGTATTATTTTTTTTGTTTCTCTGTTCTTAATTCTCCACAGTTATATTTTTTTTCCTGTCAGCTTAAAACTGATTTACAAATTTTTTCAAAGTAAATCGGCTCCCAAAGAAATTGAGCCCCAATTTCCGCAGGTTTGTATCATCATGAGTGTTTACAATGAAGAAAAAGTCATTGAAAAAAAGATAAAATCAATAATTAACAGCCATTACCCCGCAGAAAAATTGAGTATATACATTGGGTCAGACGCTTCTTCAGATGGTACAAATGCGATAATGAGACAATGGGCATCTCAATATCCTCGTTTTAAATTCTTCGAATATTCAGAACGAAGGGGAAAATCAAGTGTACTCAATGATTTGTTGGATGAAATTCTCAAAGACTATAAGCCCGATCCTGATATAATTTATGTGTTTACCGATGCCAGTGTGTTTTTAGGTGAGGAAACGATACAAACTCTCATTCAGAATTTTAATTCTAAGGAGATTGCGTTAGCCGATGCGCGCATTGTTCCTGTAAGTCAATTACAAGGTGGAATTTCGCATTCCGAAAAATTTTATTTGGGACGGGAAGCAGATATTAAATTTATGGAGGGCGAAATATGGGGATGTATGATGGGAGTATTTGGTGGGTGTTTTGCTGTGCGTTCCAATTTTGCATGTAAAGTTCCTCCACAATTAGTAGTGGATGATTTTTATATTACCATGAGGGTTTTGGAACAAGGTGGCAAAGCGATTTATGACAATAAAGCGGTGTGTTTCGAGGGGATACCTGATGAAATGAAAGAAGAGTTTAAACGAAAGAAAAGAATCAGCTCTGGCAATTTTCAAAATTTATTAGCGTTTTTACATTTCTTATGGAGTGGTCCTTTAAGTAGGTGGTATTGTTATGTTTCGCATAAAGTGTTGAGGTGGATGGGTCCTTTTTTCATAATCGGTATGTTGGCAAGTTCCTTTGTGCTGTGCATGATGGGATTATGGTTTTTTCGTTGGCCCTTTATCAGTTTATTGATTCTTTTTTTGTTTTTTCCCCTTCTGGATTATTTCCTTTTTAGTTTAAAAATACGAATCCCAATGTTGAGGCATATTCGCTATTTTGTAATGATGAACATTGCATTATTTTCAGGGTTTATTAACTTCAGTCGGGGGATTCGCAAAAGTTCTTGGGAACCTCCAAAACGAATGAACGATTTATAATGATCAGCAATATTGAATCCGCAATTTCAGATATCCGCAATGGTAAGTTAATTATTGTGGTAGATGACGAAGACCGAGAAAATGAGGGTGATCTCATTTGTGCTGCAGAAACAATTACCCCGGATGTAGTGAATTTTATGGCTACTCACGGGCGAGGATTGATATGCACTCCGATAGAAGACAGGAGAGCAGAAGATCTTCAATTACCTTTAATGGTGAGTAACAATACTGCATTACACGAAACGGCATTTACCGTTTCTGTTGACCTCATGGGGCATGGTTGCAGCACAGGAATTTCAACATATGATCGAGCCTTGACGATTCAAGCTTTGGCCTTACCTGAATTTAATGCGGGAGATTTTGCCAGGCCAGGCCATATATTTCCTCTGAGGGCAAAACCTGGAGGCGTATTGCGGCGGACAGGACATACCGAAGCTACAGTCGACCTGTCCAGATTGGCTGGTTTACGCCCTGCGGGTGCTTTGGTAGAGATATTGAACGACGATGGCAGTATGGCAAGGATGCAAGATCTGGTTGAAAAAGCTGTAGCCTGGAATCTTAAAATGATAACGATTCGGGATTTAGTGGAATATAGATTAAAAAAGGAGAAGCTGGTTACCATCGATCAAGAATGGCATACCGACTCAGAATTCGGACCTCTGCATTTTATCGTTTTTAAACAACTGGATAATGGTATCTATCATGTTGCTATCCGGTGCGGCAAAAAGTCAAATCCTTCTGAAGATTTGATCCGTGTACAGTATTGTGATGCCATGAGTGAATTGATAGATTATCTGGGAAGATCCAGGCAATCCTCATTGTTCAAACTGCTACATAAATTGCAAGGAGAAGGAGGCGGTCTTCTTCTCATTATTCAGAATCCTGAGAAGAATGTACATCCATTGACAAAAATCGCAGATAAACATTTAGACCAGGCCACAGCTTCACATGCGGATCTGAGAGATATTGGGATAGGTGCACAAATTCTTCGGGAACTTGGTGTGCAAAAAATGCATCTCATCACCAATCATCCCAAAAAATTAGTCGGTTTGGAAGGTTATGGCTTGCAGATATTATCCCATAGAGAGATGAATTAAAAGCTTTTAAAGTTTATTTTTTTGTCTTTGCGCATTGGGTATTGCTGATTTGACCTTAATTTATTTTCGTTTATCAAAGGGCCTGTTTTGGGACTCGTATTATAGTCTGAAACTAATATAAACTCCTTGAATTTATTTATTGAGAATTATTTGAATACCAGCTTTTAGTTTGTAGACTACTAATCTTTGAATCCAGAGGCTTAAGCTCTGAGAATTGGCTTCATCAGGCAGATCAACTTTTAAGTTTTTTTGAAAGAAAAATTGATTCCAAAACTCTTGTACTGCCTTAAATGAAACTTTATTGCACATTTAATGAATCCGTAATATACCTTGTTTCCAAAGATATTATTGTCAATTCTGTCAATAAATATTCAGAATATTTTACTTTTATTCATGTTGCAGTTTTAACACCGGCTTTTAGAAGAAAGAATCTACGTTTTGGTTTTATGCTCCCAACTTCTTCTAGCAGTCAGAATTATTATTGTTTGTGGGTAATTAACGTATAAGACTTCTTAACTAAACACTATGTTAGTTCAATATTTCACTCAGATAGCCATCTGCTGATCATAGTATGTCCCAGCGGTGTGAGAAATGATTCAGGATGAAATTGCAGGCCTTCTATTTTTCGCGTTGGGTGGATCAAACCCATGATCATCCCGCTGCTTGTTTGACAGCTGATCTCTAAAATGTTGTTGCTCATTTTTCGATCAACATACCAGCTATGATATAGCCCAACTTCAATCGGTTCGCTTATGCCGAACAAAATGCTCTTTGGGTTAAGCTTAGGGGAGATTTCAATCTTTTCCTGGATGCCATGAGCTACCTCCAATTTTCTTTCCAATTTCAAGCCAAAGTGTTGTGCTATGGCTTGATGACCCAGACAGATGCCCAGAATATCGTGAGTTGGAATACATGTAATCAAAATTTTTTCCATTAATGGGAAATCTTGTGGCTTACCTGGTCCAGGGGAGAAGATTATTTTATCAGGCATACCTTCTAGATTAGTGTCAGTATATTTTCCTGAAACGATCATTACACTTGCATTCTGGGCTTCAAGTAATTGCACCAAGTTATAGGTGAATGAATCTTCATTATCGATGACACAGACCCGAATTCTTGCTCTTTTCATGAATTCCATATAACTTTCCGGCTTAAAGATAATTGTTCTGTTCCAATGTCAGAATTATACAGACCATATGCAGATGTCATAAACAATATAAACCGGTGTTACGTAAGTAAAACACCGTTTTTATTTGCGATAAACTATAGTAAGACATTGGGTATATTTACAACGACCTCGCCATTTGGATTGAATGCAAAGATCAAAGCTGAGATCAATCATGATCACAATGTAAAGGCATTTACTCTGCATTCTAATCTTGATGAGAAATTAGTGTTTCAAAAAGAGTTTCTTAGTTTTCAAACTTATCAATCTAAATTTGAAAGGGTGGTGGATCACCTGAAATTGGGTAATAGTTATTTGCTTAATTTAACCTTGAAAACTCCTATTGCAATTAATCTTTCTTTGGAACAAATATTTCATTTGAGCAGCTCCAGGTATAAACTTTTAGTGCCAGGTCAGTTTGTGTTATTTTCTCCGGAGAGATTTGTTAGAATAGAGAATGGTATGATCTCTACAAATCCTATGAAAGGTACTACAGACGCCGATATTGACAGAGATGGAAGTGGACTTTTAATGAGTAAAAAAGAGAATGCAGAACACAATACAGTTGTCGATTTATTAAGGAATGATCTCAGTATTGTTGCTGAAGGCGTCCGTTTGCGGCGGCTAAAATACATTGAAAAAATAAAAACCAGATTTGGATCTTTGTGGCAAATGAGCTCAGAAATTGAAGGGCACTTACGAAAAGAATTTTTGCAACAGCCCGGATTTATTTTCGATAAACTGTTGCCTGCAGGATCAATATGTGGCGCTCCTAAAAAAATGACATGTCAAATCATTGATGATGTCGAGGGATATGATCGAGGTTTCTATACCGGTGTTTTTGGATATTTTGATGGGAATTCAATCGATAGTGCTGTGATGATTCGATTTATAGGTATTGATCCTGATGGTTCCCAATACTATTGTGCAGGAGGAGGGATAACTGCTCAATCCATTTTGGAAGACGAGTATACGGAGTATAAAAATAAAATTTATGTTCCTATATTTTGAAACAATAGCTCTTATCGATGGAAAATTGAGGAATATCGATTTACACATAGATCGAATGAAGCGCTCAATTTTATTTCACCATGGTATTGAAATGACCTGGAATGTGAACTTAAAATTATCTTGTATCAAAATCAATAGCAAATCAAAGATTCGCGTTAAAGTAATGTATGGTCCTGAATCGTATCACATTGACATAGAGTCTTATAAACCTGTGATACTAAATCAAGTAATTGTTAAGAATTCAAATTTGGATTACAAATGTAAATATGTGGACAGAAGTAAGTTAAATGAGTTAAATTATAACTTACCACGTGATTGTGAAGTTCTGGTAGTCAGGAATGGCTATATTACTGACTGTCTGAAGTATAATATTATCCTTAAAAAATCGACAGAATGGTATACGCCGGAAACTTTTTTATTAGATGGAACCATGCGAACATTTTTATTACAAAGTGGACTAATTAAAACTGCATGCATCCGTATTGAGGATATTCATCTGTACGAATCCTTCAAATTGATCAATGCAATGAATGATTTCGATGAATCGCCCGAGTATCCAATTAAGATGATCCAAATCGCGAAGAGTTAGATGAAAAAGTACCAAGAAGTATTAACTGAAGCCAAGAAGTATAGTGCTCAATTAATTGTTGTTTCGAAATCGCAAGATATTGACAAGATCAAAAGTTTATACGATTTAGGATGCAGGGATTTCGCAGAGAATCGTGTGCAAGATTTGCTTGAACGAAAAGCAGCTTTGCCTGGAGATATCCGTTGGCATTTGATTGGTCACCTTCAAACTAACAAGGTCAAATCAATCGTCACATTCATCCATTCAATACAATCGGTAGATTCTGTAGACTTACTTAAAGTCATCGATGGACAAGCATCAAAGGTTGACAGATCTATAGATGTATTATTGGAAGTTAAAATTGCATTAGAACAAACGAAATTTGGATTTAGTAAAGAAGAATTATTTGCATTCTTAGAATCAGCTGACTACAAGAAATTTCACAATAGTCGGATTTGTGGTCTGATGGGTATGGCTACATTTACTGAAGATGCAAAGATCATCAGGAGTGAATTCAAATCATTAAAAAGTATTTTTGAAGAAGTGAAGCGATTTCACATCTTTCCGGATGAGCAATTTGTAGAGTTATCTATAGGTATGTCTTCCGATTACAAAATTGCATTAGAGGAGGGCAGTAGTATGCTCAGAGTCGGGACATTAGTTTTTTCGGATTTGTGAAAAAATATAGCTCAGTTTTTTACAAACTGATAAGTAGAAACTTGATTATTTTGATTGATTTGGATGAAATAACTACCTGAAGGCAGTGACGAAACATTAATTTCATCAGCGGTGTTATTTGCTCCGTTTTGAAGAACGGGAAGGCCTAGCAGATTATAAATTTTCCAATTAATATTATCTGAGTAATTGTGATATATATGCAAAACATTCTGGACAGGATTGGGTGTGATTTGAGGGACATTGACCTGAGGAATTTCTTTCGTACTGACTATAGTTCCATCTGTCCTATAGTGGGTTTTATAAAAACTGATTCCGCCTCTTCTATTACCAACTACCATTTCCAATATATGATCATTATCGATATCGGCAATTGAAATGTGGGCATTTTCTCCTTCTCTCAACTTCCCAAAATCGGAGCTTACCAGTTTGAATTTACCATCCAAATTGTTTTCAATTTCTGAAAACAAATATATATTTCCAAATATGTTGCCTGCAAATAAAGCAAAGGAATTGTTGAAATCTACCACAAATGGGCAAGCATGGACTCGACTACCATAACTGTCAAGTAGGGCCATTCCCAGGCAATTTGTGGTGCCTGCAGGATCAAATTTTGGCGATATTTTAGTTCCTGTGTTTTTAAAATAGAAAAAACTACCACAGGCATTGCCATTCTGATTGTTATTGACTCTGGTTCCGATAACAATATCAAGGAGTCCATCGCGATTTAGATCAATGAGTTGCGGGCTAATATATGAAGCAAGAGATATATTTTGGAAGTCAAAAATCGGTTTAGCAAAAGAAAATACATTTCCTGGGCCTGCATTATTCTTACAAAAAATTAAAGAACCTTCATTCGTTCCCACCAACATATCCAAATCCCCATCTCCATCAATATCTCCAAAACTTGGTGCAAAGTAGTTGAGCTGGTTTAACTCACTCAGCGAATTAAATCCTAGATAATCCTCATCTTTTAGTGTGTATTCGGGATTGAGGATTGTGCCCGTATTTTCATACAAAATCAAGCCTGCTTTTAGTTGTGAACCACCTGTTAGTATTCCTTCAGTTCCAACAATGATATCTTGTAAACCATCTTGATTGTAATCGACAAATACCGGATGAGTTCCAAATCCCCAATCTACCATTTCATCAGCAAATAGGTTGTTTTGAATATACTGATAATGTGGACCGAGGATTCCAATTATTTTCCTATAGTACCATAAGTTATTGATATTGTCACCAGATCCAATATTTGGGCTTATCAATATATCCCTGTTCCCATCATGATCGATATCAGCTGCAAATGCAGCAGGAAATAATTTCATACTGAATGTTTTATCTTCAGAATTCCAGTGTGAATCCATCCTGTTCATCCATGCGTCTTGTGAACTGCCGCCATTGTACAGGGCAATTATTTTGTCTGAAGAAAGATCTCCAACGATCATATCTTGATCATAGTCGTCATCCAGGTCTATGCTGAGAATCGTTGAGCCGGCGTGTCTCTTATTGTTGTTGGAATGGAATCCTGAAGCACAGCTGTCTTTGCTGTTACTCAATTTGATATCGGAATTAAGTCCACTTTCAACAAAGCCGCCATAACATCTTTCCCTATAAATAAATGCGAGAGTGTCTTTTTTGAATCCGCGTTCTTTGACCACATTCTGAAACCATGTAACTTGATTACTTCCAGGTTCAAACGTAAGGATATCCATATCTCCGTCATGATCGATATCGTCAAACGCAGGCACATCAGAATAGTCTACAGGAATTTGACTGATTCCACTTCCAATTGGAAAATACAAAATATTCCTAGTACCAAAGGTTTGAAAAATAGAAAATGCAATGTGGCCATTTTCATATCTCCCTTTGTAAACTTCAATTCCGGGTACGATTTGAGTGTTGAATGAACTAGCAAACAAATCAGGAATACCATCACTATCAAAATCCTTCATGATGAGCCAATCTTGTACAGCAGGAAAATATTGTTTGTAGGATTGAGCATACTCGTATATTTTTGATGTCGGATTATAAATAAAAGGTGTGATTACATTTCCCGTCCTATCAAAAATTACCAAATCCAATATTCCATCTTGATTGATATCTCCTTCACTAACTTGGGCATTATTAATCCCACCTGCTCCTGCAAATGCCAAGATTTTTCCACCTTGGATTACTTTGATGTCTAAATATTTGAGCTCCTGGGACGTTAAATGGAAAGCGGTGACAACAAACAATAGAAATATACAAATGAATTTACTTATCTGACTCAATATAAATAATTTGCTAGACAATGTTTTGATCATTTTCTGTGTTTGAATTTAAGTCTGATAAATAAAATGAGTGCCTAAGCACTATTGTCTGTATGACATCCAATACAGAACGTCCGAAAAGTCAATTATTGATTGAACAATCCATCATAATTATTTCCACTGCCTTGTTGCAGAGTTTCGCGTTGAGGTATAGGAGCATCCAATTTCATTTTTTCTCCGGTACCCATGAGTAGAAGTTTTGATTTTTCTTCGTACTCTTGGAGCATTTTCAAACCCTCTTCTTCGAATACGCCGTTTTGGAGATCTACCGAATTCATGAAATTTTCAGACAATTCCATAAATCTTTCCATTTCGCCTACTTTATTTGCTACATCATCAGCGATGTGCTCGAGCGCTTGGTCAAACATCATTCTTTGATCTGCGTTACCTGTGATTACATTCATCGCTGATTTCATGGCGCTATGTGAGGCACGTATTGCTTTTCTTTCTTCTTGCTTTAATTTGACTTGATCTTTGGTATCTTCAAGCAAGATTTCTGAATTTTGGTACATTTTAGTCAAAACTTTACTTAAAATGTCCATTTTTGAAAGCAAGTGATTGTATTTTTCATTCGTTTCTTGCAATCTTGCAGCTTTACGGGTAGCCAATACCATTTGTGGTTCTTGTCCTTGATTTCTCGCTACCTGTGCCATTCTGAGCTGAGTTTCTATTTCTCTGCTGTTCTCTTGCACATTTGTTGTTAATTTTCGAATCTGCCCTTTTAACACTCCGATTTGCTCGCTCATTTTGGCAAGATTATCTTCAAGACTTTCAATATAATTTTTCAAAATACCAATGGGATCTATAGTGACAAACAATCCTGTGATCCATCGCATCATGCTTTTGTACATGTAGCCTATAAGCGTTCTCATACGAGGATCGAGAACCATGTAGATTATCGCACCTAATACAAGTAGCATTCCTGCCAGATAAAGCGTGTTTGATGCTAAAGCTATAATTTGTGGAAGAAACTTGTAGAAAAGAGCCCCAGCTCCTAGTATCAATCCCCCAAGGACAACAGTCCCGGTAATACCTTCTGGTCTGTTCCAAAAACCTTTTGGTTTTTCCATCCCACTTGGTCCTTGATTTATTGTAGCCATATTTTAAAAAATTATTGTTGTAAAGTTTGAAAGTCTGATTGAATTTTTTCCCGGATAGTTTCTATCGTTCTTTTAAATTCTGCTTTTTTATTTTGTATTTTTTCTTCGTTTGACTTAATCTCGGCAACGAGGCGATTTGATTCTTCACCTGTATTCGCAATTTTCTGCTCTAATTCTTTGATTTGGTTTGCCAGATTTACTTTTAATGCTTCCAAGTTTTCCAGCATTTCTTGTTTTGCCGTCACTTTTTGAGCAAATTGATTTTGTAAGGCATCATCAAATTTCAATTCTTCTTTTTGAAGCAATTCTGAGAAATTCTTTGCAGATTGAAAAATATCTTGTTTACTCACACCCATGGTTTTGGCAGTAGTGAGCGTTGACTGAATGGCCACAGTTTCATCCATAGCCATTTGTTTCAGACTATGGATGGCTTGTCTGTATTTGATATAGTCAAATTGATTGCTCGAAAGCCGCGCTATACTGTCACTTAAAACCTTCAGGCTATTGGCATCAATTTCTGACGGATTAAAATCGTACATTGCTTCAAGCATAGAACTTTATTTTCAAGCGAAAGTAAGCCATTGTTGTAGATATAACAAGTTTTTGCCCAAAGAATTCCTTCCTGATTTCATTCTTAGACCAAGAGCTAAGGGTGTCGATTAAACTCCTAAATTTTTTTCGATTAAATAAAATCAACATCAGGCAGAAAAGGATACCTCATGAGAAACTGAATTGCTTTGTCAACGCTCAGATTGTCAAATACTACACTGTAGATCATAGACACAATTGGTGTTCGAAGATGATAATATTTGCTGAGTGATTGTGCGATGCGGACAGTCCTCACGCCTTCGACAACTTCGTCAACGGACTTCAATATATCCTCTCTCTTTTCACCTGAGCCCAGCCTCATCCCAAAACTGTAGTTTCGACTTTTGTCGCTCGTTGCAGTTGCAATTAAATCACCTATACCTGCAGTACCTAAGAATGATCGGTGTGTAGCACCTACAGCCTTTCCGATCTCGATCATTTCTCTCAAACCTCTGGTGATCAACATAGCCTGAATGTTTTTTCCTAATCCCTTACCTGCGAGGATTCCTGCTCCCAAAGCTATGATATTTTTAAGTGCCCCTGCCATTTCCGCGCCAATCATATCGTATGAACCAAATACAAAAAATCGCTTACTGGCCATCACCTCTTGTCCCGCATGAATGACTTCATCAAATTCACTGGCAATCACACATGCTGTTGGCTGTCCTTCCAAAATTTCTTTGTATAGGTTGGGTCCGGCAAGACATCCGACTCTCAATACCGAACTCTCTTCCCTGATGACTTCACTCATCGTGTGGATATTTTTTCGGGAGATGTCTTTCTCGAAAAGTTCATCCATTGAAAAACCTGTCACATCTATTCCCTTTGTGCCATGAATCAGTATATGAGAGGGTTTCAATAATGGTGACATGCTTTGAATTGTCTTTCGAAAGCTTTCTGAAGGAACTACAGGAAAAATCAAACTGCATTCTGCACAAATTTCTTCAAGAGAGTTTGTAGCGCGAATTGCCGGATTTAATACAACACCTAAGTGTTCATGAGTCAGATTTACTTTATCAACTAGCTCTTTCTTTCTAGAGAATAACAGCACATTTGTATTTGCTGCCAAAAGTGTGGCGACAGTAGTCCCAAAACTTCCTGCACCCACGACCCCCACACATTGGCGTTTTGTTCCCATGTTTTAATTCCTAGCGGTTTTCCGGGTAAATTGGTTTCAGTTTGCGCAAGATATCATCAACCAATACTTCCAATTTTTTTAATGCCGCAGGAGCTCCATGGTTATCCATTACCTGATTTCTCATACCTGCATCATTGATCATGATAATTGTATTGTTCAAGTCAGGTATAAACATTTTTGGATCTTCCGGATAAGTGTGGTTCAACTTAAAAAAATTTGCACTATCTGCAGCTGCTTTAATTTCATTCCACACTTGATCATTGAGCACATAATATGATGATCCCAAGCGATCGACATTATTTTTTCCGAGAAAGTGTACCAGACCGTTTTGGTAAATCACCAAATCATAGGTCGGACACATCCCGAAACATGCGGTTCTCCTTAACATCAATAAGCTGTCCTGTCCCAGATGAGTAGTATCCGCGACAGTTAAGTTTTGGGAAAATCTTGGCAGTGGTATAATTACAGGCGGAGGTGTACTTATTTGCGAGTCTTGATCCGTAGGTTTACTGATTTTTTTGCAGCAAGCAGAAAATAACAGAGGAACACAAGCTAATAAAATAAATCGCATAATCAATGACTTGAAGTGTGAAAAAATATTATTTCTTTTTCAACTTTTCTTGTTGAATTCTTTGCTGTTCTTTCATCAAAGATTCAAATCTATCCCTGAATCCTCCTTGCTTTTTGGGCTTTGATTTATTCAATTCAAGCTTAGCCCTTATTTTTTCTGTGTCAAACAAGAAGTTTTTTCCTAAAATAGTCTGTGCGATATTGAGTAAGTTAGAAAAGAACATGTATACAGTCAATCCTGCTGCAGTTTTGTTGAACATAACCCAAAACATTACAGGCATCAGATATTGCATATAAAGCATCGCTGGATTTGACGAAAAATCCATTGATTTTGATGAGTAATATGTAAATACTAAAGTCGAAAGCATCCACAAAAAGGCAAATAAACTCACTGTAGCTCCAAACATAGGAATGGAAAATGGTAATGTTGCAAAGACATCATACGAAGTAAGGTCTGTAGCCCATAAGAATGATTCCTGTCGGAATTCAATAGTGGCGGGAAAAAATCGATAAAGTGCAATCCATATTGGCATTTGCAAGAGCAAAGGAAAACATCCACCCAATGGATTCACTCCGAATTCATTGTAGATTTTCATCGTTTCCATTTGCTGCTTCTGCATGTCATCTTTATACTTGGCTTTGATTTTGTCAATCTCAGGTTTCAAAGCAGTCATCTTTGCCTGCGATTGTAGCATTTTGTAACCTAAGGGAAACACGACTATTTTGACGATCAATGTCATCAGTAATATGAGAATACCCTTACTCCCGATGAAATTCTCCAAAAACAAAAACAGAGGTCGAATGACATATCGATTGATGGTTCCGAAAACACTCCATCCATAAGGTATTATAGATTCTAGATCCGGAGCAGCATTCTTTAGATTTGAATAAATATTTGGACCGATGTACCACTGCAAATTAGTTTGTCCTCCTGAAAATTGGGATGCAGGTATTTCGAATTTCGTTTTTATTAATTTCAAATTATCTGCATTCTGAGGTAACATCACAGTCTCGTTTTCTGCATTTACAAAATCAGCGGAACTGATAATGCTGGAATTGAAAAATTGGTTTACATGTGATATCCACTGTACCGACTTTCCTTGCAGTGCAATTTTGTCATCTTTTGTACAAGAGCAGTAATCCGGATCCTGATCCTTTTCTTTAAAATACACTGAACTGTAATTTCTCTCATAGCTTGAGTTGGCTTCCAGATGATTGAGATAATTGTTCCAGATTACAGCTATACTGGAGTCGGGAATTTTTCCTTCAAATTTGATCTGGTGATCCAGAATATAATGACCCTCTTTTAAAGAATAACTCAATACTAATTTGGATTCCGGAGACAATGAAGTTTCGAATTCAATTTCTTGATTAGAAGATTTCCGGATTTGGAATATTAGATCCTTTGTTGAAATGACTTTTCCTTGTACAGGTATCAGGTACTCAAACACATTTTTCTTATCGTTCATCATCATCAGGGTTTCCTTTTGATCATGTCCGGATTGGTCTTTGAATATTCTATTATATTTCGAAAGCTTGACGTTTTTAATGGCTGCGCCTTTTGAGCTCAATTCTATTGCCACGAGATCATTTGACAATGTTCTGGTTTCTTCTTTTGTCTGTGAAATACTGTTGCTGTCAATTGAGCTGCTGTCTGCTATAGCAGACTTGCGGTTTTGGTTGGCAGAGTTCGAATCAATAGTTGTATTTGGAATCGATTCGGTCAACGCTTTGAGGGAGTCCTGTTGATGCTGTT
>Ga0268298_10002346_pt1 | contig 20791 bp, 18 predicted proteins | sample WWTPWeurt_MetaG_FD_194462 | JGI IMG/M metagenome (GOLD analysis project Ga0268298, IMG submission 194462) | Activated sludge microbial communities from WWTP in Nijmegen, Gelderland, Netherland - WWTP Weurt | ecosystem: Engineered > WWTP > Aerobic digester > Activated sludge | place... | reverse complement strand
GCAGACTCAGGTACGACAAGCGCTTGCTTGTCTCCGTCACCTGTTGCAATCTGCGCTTCGACGAACATACCTGGGCGCAAAATTCCTTTGGGATTTTGAACAACTATACGCACATGCAATGTTTTGGTATCTTCGTCTACGATTGACCCTACCGACGAAATTGTGCCGTGCAAAACTTCTTTAGACGGTGTCGTAATAGTTACTTGCTGGTTGAGTTTGACTTTCGGTATTTGCTCCTGGTACACATCTACCATAACCCAGACTGGATCTAGGTTTACGATTGAAAAAACTGTATGTTCTGCGTCTACACGCTCGCCCAGTGTGATATTACGAGTGGTGATAGTGCCACTTACCGGAGCTAGTATAGGAAGGTCGGCTGTAACCTGTCCCGATTTGAGCGCTCTGTCAACAGTATTCTCGGCTATGCCCATAATTTTCAGCTGCCCTTTTGCAGATGCAATTGTGACGCTAAGCTCTTTTTCAAGCAGTTTCACATCTTGCATCGACCGTTGCTGCAGAGTCTGCAATTTGACCTGTGCCGATTGGTAAGCATTTTTAGCTTGCTGGTAATTTTTCAAGGCTGAAATGCCTTCTTTGAGCAAGCCTTCCTCACGATCAAAAGTGACTTTAGCCAGGTCTACGGTGTTCTGTTGTAGTTTGATATCACTGTCGTACTGAGTTTTGACTTTAGCTATTTCGCCATAGATTCGGGTCTTTTCGTTAATCAGTTTGGTTAAATTGTCTGCGACTTCGATACTATGCACAGTGGCAAGCGTTTCGCCTTGCTTGACCACGTCGCCTTGCTTGGCAAAGACTTGTTTGACTACACCAGACACAGAAGGGTTAACATCGAAAGACTGAGTTTCCGCCGCTTTGACTTCTCCAGTTGCCTGAAGCGAATTCTTAACGATACCCATTTTTACTGCTTCGACTTTAATTTCGAGCGCCAGAATTGCTTGTTCGTCAACTTCAACTCGTTGGGGGGCACCGTCATTTCCATTATGCTGGAAAGCTTCGTTATCGCCCTCATGCGCCAGAACAGCTCCAGCAAACGAAGTCAGGAACCAAATGCAGCAAGCAAAAAGCCTTGCTTTGCCGCTTTCAAGAAAAATACTCACACCGACAACCCACCAGTCAAAAATACCCTTAGCTTGCAATTCATGCCAGCATAATATCATCGTGGAAACAAGTATCAATTAATGGTTTTCATTTTCAATCTGGTAACAGTATAATTTGCTGATGATTGAGGAAGAAGCGCTAATTAAATCGTCGATAAAATTTCAGTTCCTGAAAATTGACATTCATGATTTGCAGTACGAAGATGACGGCGATTGGCTGAATATCACTGTGTCTTGCACAACCGAAGATTCGATGGTACGCGTGCATGGTCCCATTGTCACTGCAGCACAACTAGAAGCATTTGGCGACCAAGTCAGAAAACTCAGTCGCGGACTTTATGGAACAGCTAATCTTGCAAGTGAAGAGCCTTTTTTGAACATTCAGATAAAGGCAGATAAGTCATGGCAAGCTATAATGACTATCGAAATAACTCCCGACTATTTCAATCAAAAACACAGTTATACTACTAGCCTCGACAAGGCCGATCTTGAATGCTTGACCTTGCAATTGAATGAGGTAAAAAACAAATGAGAAAGTTGATGTTTGCATTGGTGATGATAAGTGCACTCAGTGTAAATCTTGATGGAAGCACCGTTTATGCCAAAGCAAAAAAGGCAGCCACAGTAACCAAAGCACAGGCTTTAAAAATGGTGGCAGCAAGACCTGAAGTGAAAAAATTCATGGCAAACGTTCAAGTAGCGGGCAAAGAACGCGGATGTACAGCCAATATTGAATACGACAGACTCGAAAATGGAGAACATGTCATTCATGTTTTCGAACTTGTCCCAGATGGAGACGATTCCGGTCATACAGCCACTTTCAATTGGTACCATGTGAATGCAAAAACGGGCAAAATTTCTAAAGAATTTTAGTCTGACATTAGTCGCTTTTGTGTTTGCGTCTGCTTTTGCGTTTGCAAAAAGCGATGCCAAAAATGAAGAACGCCGAGGCTATATTGGCGTTACTTTTTATTCAAACGGAAAAATCAATAAAGTATTACCAGGTACTGCAGCCAAGAAAGCAGGATTAAAAGATGGCGATCGCATTATTACAATCAATAGTGTCAGCACCGAATTCATGGACAAAGAACAGCTGGCAGAAAGAGTGAGCGGTCCTGAAGGAACTAAAGTCTATCTTGGAATTGAAAGAAGCGGAAAACGATTCGCATGTGTTTTGACTCGGTCGCTCAGTCAAAAAACTCTACTGGAGAATGCAGGACTGAGTGAAATTCCCAAACAAAAGAACGATAGCAAAGAACCAGAAAAAATTTCACCTCCAGTATTAGTAGGCAAGCGAAGCAAAGACACAGACTACATCGAAAAAAGCGTACTGAAAGGCTTGTCCAAAATACCAAAACCTATTCGCGATAAACTTGCAAACAGCGGACTCAAAATACAGATTGTGTCTTCGCTTATCGACGCAGACCCCGGGCTTCGCGGCGGAAGACCAAGCGGCTATACGCATGGTGGCGGCTGGGACAACTGCCCTGGAAGATACGATGATACAAGAAGGACAATTTTTATTGGAGAGCGCAATGGTTGGCGCAATCAGCCGATGGCACTCAATCAAGGCGCAGAAGGCATTACAATTCACGAAATGGGTCACGCCTTTGACGATCAGAATTATTGCTCAACGTCAGAAGATTTTAAAAAAGCATATGGCGAAGATACCAAAAGCCTGACAAATGAAACACGATTGATTTATCAAGTTTATTTGCAAGAAGGCGCAGCCGGACCAGCCGAGATGTTCGCCGAACTGTTTCACTGTTCTTTCAGCAATGAAACATCGCATCGCGGAATGGATCAGGCGAAAGCCTTCCCCAGGTGTTATGCCTATGTACAAAAACGCACGGGCAAATATACTTATTGATAACATGACAAAGAATCGCGCCCTACCTGCTATTTTTCTTGCCTTAGCTTCTTCATTTTGTGCGGGCAAATCTTTTGCCGAGCAGAATGCAAAAGAGCCTGAAGCAAAAGTGGGTGATATCGGAGTTCATCTCTATTCAAACAAAACAATCAAGACCATAGACAAAAATTCAACCGGAGCAAGCGCACGACTTTTGCCCGGAGACCGAGTTCTTTCTCTAGATGGAATTCCGGCTGCAAATCTTTCAACTGACGAAATGACCAAACGATTTTCTGGTCCAGAAAAGTCTTACGCGGTGCTGCAAATTGAACGCGCAGGAAAGAAATATGTTTGCAAGATAATGAGATTAGCATCAGGATCTGCAAATGGTGAAGTTCAAAAGCAACAAAAGGATTATTCAAAAATTACAACTCCAGTAATAGAAATTTCGCGTAAGTCGTCATACAGCGAAGGTATACGACAGGACGTTCTTGAAGGTTTATCGCAAATCCCTAAATCGATTCGGGACGATATGAACGCATGGGGTCTAAAAGTAAAAATAGTCCCCTCAATTGTCGATGACGATCGAAGCCTGGTTCAGGACCGTCCACGCGGCTATACACATGGCGGAGGATACGACAATTGTCCTGGGATGTACTGCAATAAAGTGATTTTGATACCGGAACGCGTTTCATGGAAGAACAGCCCTATGGGGCGCAATCATCAAGTTACAGGAACGATTTTGCACGAAATGGGACATGCATTCGATCACTTTAGAAATGCATCAACTTCAGAAGATTTTGAATCTGTTTATCAAAGCGATGCAACTAAAATTCCAGGCGAGGGCAGAAGACGATGGGAGTATTATTTGCAAGGAGACGGCGGAGGACAGTCTGAATGTTTTGCAGAACTTTTCGCGCATTACATTGCTCAGGACAAAAATCGTTCTGCAGGAATAGATAACGCATTTCCAAAAACGTATAAGTACATGTCCAAAATGATAGGACCTCTAAAGTAGCAAAATTGCACCTTTTAAGCTACCTCTTCAGACTACACTTACAAGCGATGTAGCAAATTTACGGTCACCGACCGCACACGTTTCTCGGGCATCAAAAGCCCGGAACAGTGCTATCTCTGACCGCTTGGAAGATTTAATCTAATTTGCACTCTTTAGGCTACACTGCCCTTGCGCGAAGATCTGGCAAAGTAGTACATTGAATACATGACCTAACACCTTTTAGGGTCACATCGATATCCGAATTTAATTCATCTGCCGAGCCAACCGGACATGGTTGGTCTGGATTTTTGCACCGATTGAGGAGACATTATTCTATGTTCGCGTATCAAATGTCAGTCCAGACTCCGGTTAGAACGAAAAACCTTACTGCTCAAGAAGAAGCCAATCTGGGCAGACGTGCGCAAGCTGGAGACAAAGCCGCCGCAAACGCGCTGATCATGGCAAATTTAAAACTGGTCAATGCACTTGCTAGACGTTACGACCAGGGTCTTCCCAATGCCGATTTATTCCAGGAAGGCTGCATCGGACTTATGAATGCGGTAAACCACTTTGATCCAAACAGAGGAAACAAATTTTCTACTTATGCTGCCTGGTGGATTCGCGAAGCCATTAACCGCGCCATTTCCAACAAGTCCCGCGTAGTCAGATTGCCTGTGCACTTAAACGAATTAATGACAAAAATTAGACGAGTTCGCTCCGAACTTTCTTTGAAATTAGGTAAACAGCCGACCTTGCAACAAATCGCTACTGAGCTTAATGAGCGCCCAGAGCGCATCAAAGCTGCGATAGCCAGCTCCAAAATGTGCTTATCTCTGGACCAACCTGCCAGTTTGAATGAGGAAGACAAACTCACCATTGGTGATACCATCGAAGATGAATCAGCACAGGAGTTAGTTGGAAATTTAGAAGCCAGATATTTGAAACAAAGAATGCATCAATTCCTCGATAAGTTATCCGAGCGCGAACGCAAAGTAATAACCATGCGCTTTGGCATCGGAGCACCTCAAGAGCTTAGCCTTCGCGAAATCTCAACCGAACTTGGCTTGACCCGCGATCAAGTTGGCAAAATTTCTTATCTTGCAATGAGAAAATTAAGAAAGATGCTACCAGAAGATGAGTTCTGCAATTATCTTGCTTAGTGCCTTCTACTCAACAAACCGTTAATCAAAAAAGAAACTACAAAAGACAAAATTCCACCTACCAGGAATTGCCATCCTTTTGAGTTTGGCTCATCTTTATTTCCTAGTGAATTTTTTGGGTTAGTCGGATCATAATAAATTTCCAACGCTCTACCATTGGGAAAGTATTTCGCAAGCATGGAGTCCGCTTCTTCAACCAAGCTGGGATTTTGCGTCCCTAATTCACATTCGCCCTGGTAATCTTTTCCTTCGACTGCATACTTATACTGCAATCGCACTCTGTAGTAATAAGGTCGACGTCCAAAATGAACTACAGCTCCATCTGTGACTTTAGCGTAAGTTCCAACCCACTTGCTTTGCACCGATGCCAGATGAAAAAAATAAACTGAGACGCAAATTGATATTATCCCAATAGCACCAAATATGATGACACCCTGTGGAGAAACTATTTGTTCAATTTTCAAATTTCTATTTTGCATTTTGATAAATCACAAACATACTAAGAGAGTACCAGCCAACAATAAAACGGCACCCAACGCAAGCTTCCAGGTCAGTTTCTCTCCCAGGAAAATAATTGCCAGAATCATGGTCATAAACAGGCTGAGCCTATCGAGCGTAGCGACTTTACTAGCGTCGGCTATTTTTAACGCCTGAAAAAAACAAAGCCACGAGGCAGCTCCAGCAATTCCGGATAGAAGAACAAATTTCCATGTATCTAAATTGAACGCGGCTAGACCGTTGGTTTTACTATGCCAAGCTTGAGCAGCAAAGGCCAAAAGTAGTACAAAACTCATCACAAGCGACCTGATTGTGGTAGCAGTGAGCGAATCCACCGTTTTCATGCCGAGCTTGCCGAAGATCGAGACCAAACTGGCAAACAAAGCAGACAAAAGACCTAATGCTACCCAATTCAAAATTTTGCCCCCTCGGCTTGTGATTCTTTGCATTTACACATACTGACAACCCTGCTTTTTGCCCACCCACGCCTGTGCTTCCGCCATATTAGCAAATTGTTAGCGCAGTGCCCTATAAAAGTGGTCTCAAGCCGCATTATTAGCCTATGATTGGCATGGAAACTGAGATCCTTTTCGCATGGATTTACAAAAACTGTCAGCACTAAGTTATACATCCAAAACCTGGCTTGCGCTTGCTTATAGCCTTGTCTCTGTTAGCGCCACTTGCCAACATGCCATCGCTCAAGGACCGGCGCCGACATCGGGTGCGCCATCGGCCCCAATGACAAATACATCAAGAGTGGAACTGAGCCCTGCAGCGACTCCTCTCTCCAAACCAGCAGGCGCGACAGGCGACCCTGCACAGAATTTACCAGAACTAAATTACAAAGCTCCTGGCGGAGCGCAATCAATCATCGACGATCCTGCCAAATCTGGCTCGCGCAATATTGAGTCCGATGTGCCTCCGATGCCTCTTGCTTCTGACGCTGAGCCAGGCGGACCAGCCAACGCGCCGGTGTCAGCGACTATTCGCTACGACGTAGACGCTGATGGGCAGACTAAACCTACCGACCCTTCACGGTCTAACGACGGCATATCGATATTTCAATCACTCGACGAAGCTTTGGCTAAAAGCCCACGAGCAGCAGCTATTCGTGCCTTGTTTCCAGTCGCCAAATCTGAGTTCATGCGTGCCACTGAACAGGCTAGTCCTCAATTCAACAAAGATAGCGGTATCGCTGCAGAACAAACCTTTAGAACAGGAACGATTATCACTGTAGAGCCGCCCTGGAAACTTGTCTTTCGTCTGATCGTGGCCAAAAAATTCGTCGATCAGCAAAAATTGGACTTGATGGCAGATCTCTGGAGACTTCGCGCCGAAGTTCGTCGTACTTATACCGAAGTTGTAGTTGCCCAGGAAACACTTGAAACTCAAGCCAGCTTATATGACCTTGCGCACACATTGCGCGTAGTTACTGAAAAACGTTTTCAGGCGGGCGATGTTCCTGAACTCGATTTGCTAAAAGCTCGTCTTGCTGAATCACAATACGACGTTGAGCGACTTGTGGCAGAACGTCGGGTGATTAGAGCCAAGCAACAATTGAATATTATTCTTGGTCGAAAACCAGAAGCACCAATTACGGTGCCACGACTGCCTGCATTCTTAGGCGAAGCAAAAAATGCTGTGCAAACAAAACATCCTCTCTTGCCAGATTTTTCTCGTCCCGAACGTCCACTGGAGAGCTTTATTGCTCTCTCCAACAAATTCAGATATGAGCTTAAGAGTCTTGATCAACAGTTGTTGGTGAACAAAGCAAATTTGCAGCGAGTATATGGAAACATGGTTCCCAACGTTCAATACTGGACAGGAAACTCGAATACATATAACTTGCCTTCAGGACCTCGTTTGTCTGCTTATTACTTTGGTGTCAATATGCCCACCAACCTGACCGACTTTGGTCAGGGAGACCTGGCAAAATTCAAAGCTTTAGCCAGACAATTGAATTATCAGGTCGGATCACAGAAAAACATTATCACAGGCGAGGTTAGCTCAGCCTATAACAATTTGCTTGCTGCCAGACAGAAATTGCAAAACTACGAAGAACATATTTTGCACGACTCGTTTGAAGTTGCCCGTCTTGCAAGACGCAGTTATGAAGTCGGTCAGTCTGACATTACATCTACACTTCAAACTCAACAAAACAACGTGCTAATTCGAAGCTTATATCTGCAAGCGATCCAATTGTATCAAGACGCATTCACCGAGCTTGAGATGGCATGCGGCATTCCGCTACTCGAAAGCGACTAGTGAAAAGCGAAACTTATTAGTTTTGAGGAACCGGTCCAAGCAATTCGCCAACCCGACCGTAAGGAAATACTGGCGCGCCGCTTGCATTTTGCTGAATGTTGAATTGTTGCAAGTATTTGTTTGCGCTGCTTGAGCCATAAGCTCCGACAATAGGTGCAATGATTGCAGGCGAAATGTCGTTGATAATATCGAGCATAACAAGAGTGGCAATCTGTGCTTTTGTTGGTCCACCTTCGGTGCCAGGCAATGTAGATTTTGGCTCGACTGCTTTTGCTGTTTTGTTGAACCAACCAGTTTTACGAAATGCACCTGTCGGCACAAAAGTAATAGCTTTGGCATCAGCAGAAAGTCCCGCTGCACCATCGGTCAATTTCACATCACTTACAGGAATGCTAAAAAAGTAAGCACGCGGCGAGTCGAGCAATTTGATTTCGTTAAATTGAAAGTCTTGCGAAGTACCAGCAATTTTGCCGCCTGGCAAAGTTTGAAACGTAATACTTGCATCGTTAATACTGGCGACTTTACCAGTGAAAACACGTCCGTCAGTAAGAGTTATAGAATCCTTGCTTCTGGTCTTATCCAGATGAGAGAGATAGTCACCTTCAAAGAAATAGACCAGACCAGAAATTGTCGAAGCCTGACCAGCTGCGTTTGGTGCTGTCTGAGCTCCTGCAAATTTTGATGAGATCATTTTGCCAGACAAAACTTTGTGTCTATCAAATAACCATTCAGGAACACTGTGCACTGTAATGTTTTTACCTTGCATTTTTACAAGTCCATTGCGCAATAGAATCAATCCCATTTTTTCGGTATCGATCCGAGTTTCAATAGACTGTCCGACATCATTTCCAGCCGTAACCATATTTAGTGGCACCGACCAGGCCGGAGCAATGCCTGTCGCTAAAGCTGTAGTTAATAGAAACAGGCTTTTAGCTTGGTTCTGCATGCGGTTTTTCCTCAGTAAGTTCTTTGTCTTCAGGGTCTTTGTTGATCAAGGTATAAATAGTCGGCAAAACAATCAAGGTGAGCAAAGTTGCGGACACCAGTCCACCAAGCACTACAGTGGCAAGCGGTCTTTGCACTTCCGCACCAGTGCCTGTGGAAAAGATTTTGGGAAGTAATCCCATGATCGCCACAAGCGCGGTCATAAGTACCGGTCGAAGCCTGATTGTGGCTCCTTCAACGGCGGCACGTACAACTGGAAAACCACTTTGTTCAAGTTGCATTATATAACTGACCATGATCACGCCATTCTGCACAGCTACCCCAAAAAGGGCGATAAAACCAATAATGGCGGGGACAGACAACGATTGATGTGAAATAAATAGAGCCACAACACCGCCAACCATCGCAAATGGTACGTTTAGCATAATGAGCCCAGCATTCTTAAGAGAATTAAAGGAGGCAAATAAGAGAATGAATATGATCAGAAGTACTACAGGCACAACCAGAGAAAGCCTTGCCATGGCTCTTTGTTGGTTTTCGAACTGGCCACCCCAGACCACTTTGTAGCCTTTTGGAATTTTGACGTTTTTCTTCACACGCTCCTGGCATTCTTGTACAAAACTACCCAAATCGCGACCACGCACATTGGCCATCACAGCTGTTCTGCGCTGACCGTCTTCGCGGTTGACTTGCACAGTGCCACGTTCTTTATAGATTTTTGCCAGTCGTTTCATTGGTATGACAGCACCAGTAGGCGTATCGACTGGTATTTCGTAAATGTCTTCGATTGTGTCACGATACTGGAGTGGATAGCGCAACAAAAGTCCAAAGCGTCTTGTGTCTTCAATCACTTCAGAAACAATTCGACCAGCCATCGCAGTCTGAATAATGCTTTGCACTTCGTTTACATTTAGACCGTAACGAGCGATTTCAGGACGATTGAGCTTTACCGAAAGCAACGGCAGACCCAGTATCAATTCGCGCTGCACGTCAGCTGCTCCTGGAACCTTATTAATTTCAGCCTCGATGGATGCGGCAATTTCATCGCATTTAGCAAGGTTGTCACCAAATATTTTGATCCCCAATTCAGCTCTGATACCAGCAATAAGGTCATCGATCATGTCTGCAATTGGTTGTGAAAAACTCAAAAGAGGACCGGGTATTTTCTCCAGTTTCTCAGACATCAAAGTAATTAGCTTTTGCTTGTCTTTTGTAGTTTTCCATTCGTTTTTCGGCTTAAGCTGAATAGTTATGTCTGCGTGGTTAACACCAGCAAGGTCTCCACCCATCCCAGAGCGACCGATACGCGAGATAACTACATCGACTTCTGGAAAACTCTTTACCGATTCTTCAATTACGTCAAACATGCGACTTGCCTCAGTGTGCGACACACTTGGCGGCAAATTGGCACGCAACAAAATTGGTCCTTCATCGATAGATGGAATAAATTCTGATCCTAGAAAAGGCATTAAACATGCCGCCCCTACGAAACTTACAAGACAAATTGCAATTGGAACGCCAGGCTTTTTGAGCGAAAAATGAAGCGCTGGCATGACGAATTTACTTGAGTATTCGACAATGGGACTATGCTTCTCGACTATGTTGCCACGCATAAACCAGAAACACAGCACTGGAATAATTGTAAGCGAACACAATAGCGCTCCTGCAAGCGCATAGACAAAGGTAAGCGCAAGAGGATGGAACATTTTGCCTTCGACACCTTCCAGTGTGAATAACGGCAGATAGACCGAAATGATAATTGCAATTGCAAATACGATTGGTCGTCCAACTTCTTCAGCGGCTTTCAAAATAACTTCAAGCCGCTTTCTTGGATTCTTGTCAAGATTTCCAGCATGAGACATGTGACGGAATATGTTTTCCACCATCACGACGCCAGCATCGACGATAACTCCGAAATCGACTGCGCCAAGAGTCATAAGATTGGCGGACAGACCAGTGAATTTCATCAGCATAAAACTGAATAGAAGTGAAAGCGGAATAATCACGCAGACTATTAGCGCGCTTGGAATATGCAGAAGGACTGCAAAAAGAACGACGATTACAAGTCCACCACAAAAGAGCAAAATCTCTTCGACTGTGGCAAGCGTCTTATCTACAAGCTCAGTCTGGTCGTAATAAGGAACAAGCTCGACACCCTCTGGCAACTCTTCTTGAATTTCTTTGATACGCTCTCGGACTTTTTCTACTACTTCTTTGGTATTAACTCCTTTTCGAGTCAATACCATTCCAGAAACCACTTCGCCCTCTCCATTGATAGAGCTTGAACCTCTTCGAAACGCTGGTCCAATCTGCACTTTTGCCACTTGAGCAATAGTTACCGGCACACCGTTTTCTTCCTTCAAAACAATGTTTTTTACATCGTCGACATTTTCAATAAGACCAAGTCCACGAATAATTACTTCTTCGCCACCTTGCTCAATGAAGTTTCCACCTGCATTTATATTGTTCAAAGCAAGCGCTTGCTGCACTTCGGACAGCTTGATGCCATAACCTTTGAGCAATTGCGGCGATACCATCACTTGATATTGTTTGACATAGCCGCCGTAACTTGTGACGTTTCCAACACCATTGACTGTTATGAGTTTGCGCGCCACAACCCAATCTTGAATTGTGCGCAACTCAGTCAAGTCGAAATAGTCGCTTTTCAAATAGTAGTTGTATACGTTGCTGAAACTGGATATGACAGGGCCCAATCCGGGCTTGGGAGCCCATTCAGGCAACGCAACCTGCGATAACCTCTGTGCGACCAGATTCCTTGCCCAGTAAACATCAACGCTGTCTTCAAATATTACTGTGACAACAGAAAAGCCAAAAATGGAATTGCTTCGCACCTTGGTGATACTAGGCAAACCGTTCATACTGATTTCAATTGGAAAAGTTATGAGTTTTTCCACTTCTTCAGGAGCCATGCTTTGCGGCTCGGTTATTATTTGCACCTGGACATTACTGACGTCGGGAAAAGAGTCGACAGCAATATTTAACATGCACCAGGCGCCAAGAATTGCCAAAGCTACCGTGAACGCAGCCGTCATCAGACGATTGTTCATGGCAAATTGAATAAGCTTTTCAATCATTAGTTTAGTTTTGGTAGCTTATCTCTGTTTTGAGCATGAGACTACCTTGAGTAGCCACTACGTCGCCCTCTTGCAGACCTTGAAGAACCTGCACATATTTTTCACCTTGAAAGCCTACACGAACTCGTCTTTCTTCGAATCCGTCTTTATGTTTAACAAAAACGACCTTTTCATCGCCGTGTTCTTGCAATGAATCTTTAGGACAGGAAAGAACCGTTTGTTGCTCGCCTTCAAGCTGAATATCGGCGAACATGTTATTTCGCAATATGCCATCTCTATTGTCCAGACGGGCTTTGATAGGAACTGTACGAGTGGTCTGGTTAACTTTGACACCTATGTAATTGATGATGCCGGTAAATATTTTGTTCGGGTAGCTTGGCACTCTAATTTTTACTTGCTGACCACGCTTGACCGAACGCAAATCAGCTTCGGGAAGGTCTACCTGAAGCAAAACAGTAGATGTATCGGAAACTGAAAAGAGCGCGATTTCAGGTCTTACAAGTTCGCCCACGGCAATGTCGTGGTAGTTCACCACTCCATGTATTGGGCTTGTCATTTCGATTGTTCCATCTATTTGCTTGGTCTTCACCACTCTTTCGATCATTGGTTTATCGCAACCCAAAAACATCAATCTTTGCTTGAAGGAAAGAACTGCATTACGTGCACGGTCGGCTTCGGCTTGAGCAATATGGTATTCGCGCTTGAGCATTGCTCTGTTCTTATATAGTTTTTCTTCGCGCTCTAATGTCGCCTTGGCTTTTTCGTAGTTAACTTTAGCGGTCGCAAGCGCAGCTTTAGAGGCAAGAAAATCTTTGGTTGCAATAATTTTGTCTTTGATTAGACCTTGCATACGAGCAAATTCGGTTTCAGCAAGTTCTAAATGAACCTTCTGTTCATTGAAAACTGCACGAGCTTCAATCAGAGTGGTTGGTCTTCTTAGTTGCTCTTCATAAACTTGACGTTCGCGCTCTTCCGCAATCTCAGCGATGCTTTGTTTTGCTTCAGCTTCAATTAAGTCGGTCTGAATTTCAGTAATTTCTCTGCTATCTATAAGCGCGAGTATTTGACCCTTTCTGACATTGGTGCCGGGATCTACAAAGATTTTTGTAATCCTGCCGGCTACTCGTGTCCCGACATCAACTTCTTTTTGCAAATCGGGTTCGATTCGCCCCGTAAGCAACAAAGGGATAGTCACATCCCTGGTTCTGACCACATCTGTCTGAAGACCGAAGCTTTTTGCAAGCTCGTCAGTCACCTTGACAATACGCACTGCATTTTCTGGCGCTTTAGCGTCTGCGTGAGGGTCTTCCGCCTTATGTGAACATGAGGTGCAAGTGATCGCTACCGTTGTCGCAGCCAATAAAATTAGCGTTCGCAAGGCTATTTGTGGGAATCCAAGTGACATAACTTCTCTAGAATACACGAAAGTGATCGTTTCGTAACGGCCTTTGGTTATATGCGAAGATTATGCAATCTTATCTTTAATTGTTAGGTGACTATGCGCCTGGATAAATGGCTAAAAATTTCTCGATTAATCAAACGTCGAACTGTGGCAAAAATGGCCTGCGACCAGGGAAGAGTCTTAATAAACGACCGCATTGCTAAATCTAGTGCGGAGGTGGAAACCGACTCGATAATCCACATAGAATTGGGCTCGCGCGCATTGACTGTAAAGGTACTTGATGTTCCGCTTAAAACGCCTCAGGCTTCAGATGCTTCTAAGCTATACGAAATAATTGAGGAGATTAAGCGCTCACCTGAAATTTTGGAATGGCTGCCAAGCGACGAGGACTGGTAGGAAATGCACGAACTTAGGAGACATTGTGAATAATCACCAATCCAAGGCGATTCTTGTTCTTGATGACGACAGCTATTTTCGTAACCTTGTTTCAAATTTATTGAAACGCAAAGGCTATCGCACAATCGAAGCAGCCAATCCCGAAGAAGCCAACCGAATTCTATCCAGTAAAGAAGCTGCACTAGCAATAGTAGATTACAGACTCCCTAAAACCGATGGAATGTCCTGGATAAAACAACTGCGTGAAGCTGGCGGCAACATACCTATAGTTTTTTGCTCAGGACAAAGAGCAGACGCAGCCTTGTTCAACAAATTGCGTAACGTACTTGGCGTTTCGCTAATTCTACAAAAGCCTATTATTCCGGCAACTTTTGTCCAGCAAATTGAAGATCTTCTACCTGATTACCAAAAAGTAGATCAACAAGAAGAGATTCCATGGAACACCATGCAACAGAAACGTCAAAGCCTTCAGGGACAGAAAACAACTTTTGCCCAATCAAAAGACGACCTTGCTAATTTGCTCAAAGAAGCTACAGCTCAATACCTGAGCGAACTCGATGAAATTTGGAAAGACCTGGTCCGACTAATAAACGAATTCAACAACAATACAGACAATATGCAATCGCTGAGCGAAGCCATGCGTATAGCACACACGATTCGAGGAACTGCGGGGTCATTGAACCTTACCGAAATAGGCAAATGCGCCGGAAAGCTTGAAGACTTGATGCGCAACTTAGACCCGGACAAGTCAACCGACCAGGAAGTCATCTGGTCAGAAGTCATCCGCAAACTAGCCGATGGAACCAGTGCTGTACAGTCTGCACTGCTTACTCACAATGCCTCACAAGAACTTACTAGCGGTGCGATAGCAAACGTACTCTTAATAAGTAGTGCTCCTGAAGTGCAAACATTGATGCAAGCACCAGATATTGAATCAATGGCAAATGTCTTGATCTCTCAAAATCCTAGCTACTTAAACGCAAGAATCGATGCAGCAATAATAGATTTATCTAAGTCAGAAAAAGAGCCGTGGGCCTGGGCCCGTGAAATCAGAAATCATGCGAAAAATGTGCGCTTGCCACTTGGATTCATAATGCCAGAGGGAGAATCTATGGCTAATGAAGCAAGAATACTTTGTGGCGCTTCAGTGGTGATTAATCGCCCCGTGCTTGGAACTGTTTTGCAAGATGCGGTTTTCGAACTCTTGTCTATTGGCTTTGAAAATCAACCACGCATTTTAGTGGTCGACGACGACGACGTATTAACCCGCTTCGTCTCAGGGGTCTTGCAAACAGAGCGCATGTTTACCCAAACAGCTAACAACCCCATAGAAGTACCAGATATGGTGGCAGAATTTCGCCCCGATTTAATTTTAATGGATGTCATAATGCCAATCATGACTGGCTACGAAGTATGTCGTATGATTCGCGAAAATCCTGATTGGATTGATATTCCCATCTTGTTTGTCACTTCGCAAACCAGTGCCGACGCGCGAGCCGCTGCTTTTGCTGCCGGAGCCACTGATTTCCTAACAAAACCAATAGTAGCCGAAGAGTTGATTACACGAGTTTCCACTCATATCAAAAGCTCTGCTCGCCGCCAAAAGGTATACGGAGTAGAACCAGTTTCCGGACTTTTATCGATGGAAGCATTTATGCATCAATATACTTCTATGTTCGAAAAAAACAAAGACGGTCTTGTATGCGTGGCTTCAATTGGTGTCGATAACTTTGATGAATTGAGCTTGATGCATGGTATGCAAGCAGCAAAACACGCTTCGCTTCAATTAGCTCGACTTATCAGTCTTGGGTTGCGAGGCGAAGACTTGATTTGCAGGTATAGCGACCAGGGTTGCATAATCGCACTAGCCGGAATTGATGCTGCAACTGTTTCAAGCGCACTTCGAATTGCTCAGGAGGGCTATTCTCAAATTGGTTTTGGTGGTCCCGATGGCGAATTTAAAACATCGTTTAGCGCTGGTGTTGCCCAAAACAAAAATAGTACCGACACTGCCGAAGTTCTTATTCAAGCATCATATAGAAGCATGATAAATGCTCGAAGCAATAAGATTGGTGTGGCACTGGCAAACTAAGCCTCGTTAAGAGGCTTACTATCACCGTATGGAATCGTGAACCAAAAAGTTGCACCTTCGCCTTCTTCGCTATCGACGCCAATTTTACCTTCGTGCAATTGAACGAGTGCTTTAGAAATAGCCAGTCCTAAGCCTGTTCCTTCCTGTGAACTGTTCGCATGAGGTCCTACCTGCTCGAAAGATCTAAACAGTTTCGCTTGATTCTCAGAGCTAATTCCAGGTCCTTCATCCTGCACAGTCACGAGTATTTGATTCGACTCCCTATCGTCTTTGCAAGAGATTTTGATTTTTGTATTTTGGGGGGCAAACTTAATTGCATTTGAAATCAAATTGGTAACAATCTGTAGAAACCGGTCTTTATCTGCAGTAATTTTCTTTCCTGCATCTATTCTGGAAATCACCTGCAGTTCAACATGTTTTTCATCTGCCAATGCTCGCAAATTTTCGGTTGCACGCTCAACTAGCAACAGCGGCTGTATTTCAACCGCTTTAAGTTGTAAGCGTCCGGCATCAAATTTTTGAACATCTAGAATGTCGTTTATCAAGCGTACTAATCGGTCGCACTCTTTGCGCCCCATTGTGACTAAACGTTTGGCCCTGTCACTCAACTCACCAGCTTTTCCGCCTTCTAGCAGACCAAGAGCCCCCCGAATAGAAGTGAGCGGTGTGCGCAACTCATGCGACACCATCGAATAAAGTTCAAGAGTTCGACGCTCTTCTTCTTTTCGCAAAGTGACGTCTTCGAAAACAACCACGCCGCCATAAATTTCGCCGTTATCATTTAAGATTGGGCGACCGTTAACACTAATCCAAACGCCATCTGGAATATTATCGTTCTTGCAAAAGATGATGAAATTATCTACCGATTCACCCAAAATAGCGCGTGCAAGCGGCATTCGCTCAGCCTTTAACGGAGTAACAGTATCTTCTTCAAATACTCCAGCAGCTTTAGACCAATCGACTTTTTCGCCAACCAACCTGTAACCCAGTATATTTTGGGCCGCCTCGTTGAACAAAAGAAAGTTTCCCATTCGGTCAGCCACAATTACACCAGAACCCATGTTTTGTAGCACCGAATCAAGAAAACGATGAAAGCGCGCAAGTTCACTTAAAGCATCCTGCAACCCTTCTTCCACTCTTTTGCGCTCGAACTCTTGAGCCATATCGCTGCAAATAACTTTGAGAAGCCATTCTTCGTTAGCATCCTCTTTGATTTTGTTTTTCGAAAAGAATTCGAAAACACCAATGAATTTTTCTTGAATAAACACAGGCAGCATAAATCCGCTTTTCAAGCCATCTTTTATCCCGTCGTTCTCGCGATGAAATCTTTCGTTGTGAACGTCAAAATCGATCCAGGCAGGTTCTGCTGTAGCCCAAACTTTACCAAGCAAAGTCTTGTCCGATTGTTCAACCTGACCAGATGTAGCTTTAGCAAAGTTAGGCACTGGCTGAGTAGAAAAGAAACTGTGACATTCTAATTTCTGACCATCTGGAGTAGGACGCCAAAGCGCTGCTGTATACCAACCCAGATTCTCACAGATAATTTTGAAAGCCTCTGGAACAGCTTGATTTAATGACATTCGACTTGCAAGAAGTGAAACAATCTGATAAGCCACTTCGCGGCTCAACGTCTGTCGTGAATGTCTTCTATTCACCGTATATAGTGCCAAAACGGCTACGCAAAATATACTAAACGCTACAAAAGAAATGATTTGCATGCGCAGAAAAGACTCACGAGTAGCGGCATCAAGCTCATCAGTGCGCTTTTTGAAAAGCTCGAGTTCTTCTTGCTCGATTCCTTTGAGCACAGCTCGTATTCGCAATCCAGTTTGACCCAAGCGGTTAAAATCTTCTTGCGTTACAAGATAATCTCGTCCAGAGCGAATCTGCTCGATATGCTCGTCTAAGAACTTTAGCCTGTTTTGTACTTTGTCTTTTAAGTCTTCCAGTCGCACTAGCTGAGACTGATTATCGTCAATTAGATCTATTGAAGTAGTAAGCGTCTCTATCAGCTTCTGACGCGATTCTTTATAAGCATCATAATACTCTGGCTCTCTGGTTAAGCCATAAATTTGCTCGTAAATCTGGACGTCTTTAATAGAGTTTTCAAGCCGGCCTATCGACACCAGAACTTCCTGAGTATGCACAACCCAGTGCCTCAGATTCAGTTGATACGCCATATGTTCCTGCGTCGTCCATGTCATACCGACTATGATGGCAAAAAAAGCCAGCGTCGAGCCGGTGATTAGATAGCGTGAGACATTGTCTTTGCGTTTCATTTATTCTAAAGACTTACCTGAAAGTATCTGACTTATTTCATCAGATAAAGTCATAGGATCGAAAGGTTTTGAAAGAACACCTGCAAAATCTTGTTTTGAATATGCCTCCAACTCCTGGACTTGCACACGAGCAGTGAGCAGAATTACAGGTACATTTTTCAAACTAGGATTTTCCCGAATCTTTTGTATTAACTCGGTTCCATCGATATCTGGAAGCGTACGATCACTCAAAATCACATCTGGTATCATGCTTTCAAGCGCACGCAAAGCCTCTTCGCCAGTGCCTGCAGTCATAGTCAACCACTCGCCTTCAAGCGACATTTCGAGTATTTCTCTGATGCGCGGGTCATCATCTATGATAAGCATACTACCAGTCATACTTTCTCCTGCTTATTGTCCATAGATGATTTTCATTGTCTGTACATCTCGGCTAGAAATATCGAGCAAAGGTGATTTCCACCACATCAAATCGTCAGGAAATGGCGAATGTCCATCAATTCCCAGAGCGTGTCCCGCTTCGTGCAATATGAGCGATTGAAAAGTTTTTCTCTGCTCTAAAGTAAGCGAACCCAGTTCAGAACTTGGAATATAAAGCCGAATGTCCACACGCTCGATATGATCGATAATTGAAGCATCTTTAGGAGTGAAATTAGTCTGTCCTCCTGAACCATTCTGAAGATCACCAGAACTTGCTTGTTTAATTACAATTCTGGCAATATTTTGGTCCGAACTATTTGCCCTGGCAATTTGAAACCACTGACAGAGTCCAACCCACTTTCTAAAAGCATCGTAAATCAAATCGCTTATGCCACCATCAAATCCATCTGCATGATTAGCCTTATTCGCAATCCAGATAGTGAGTGGATACTTATCTTGCCTCCAGACTCTATGCGTTACCTGAGTTGCATAGTCGGTTGCGTTGTTGTCTACCATTTTTTGAAGTTCCAGTTGATGAGCCAAACTATCAATCAAGGGTTGCAGATTTTGAATTCGCGAGTCGTGTGGATTTTGGACTTTAATTTCTTCAAGACTTGCACGACTTTTTTCAAAATACTCATTGGCACCCACTGAATTACCACTCAAATTGGCTGCCAGAGACATATCATAAAAAACAGTAACATCGAGTTTACTGTCTAAAAGCTCTTGCGCGCGCTCGTACAGGCTAAATGCAAAATCAAATTCAGAATTATCACGTCGCCGATTGGCTTCTTCATAAAGCCCGACTCCTTTCATGAATTTGTCGTGGTCGAAAATCATTTTCCGGACTTTGAATTCTTGTATTTACTAAATGCAAGAACTGTTAGTCCGCCCACAATAACTCCAAACAGAAGCCCCACCACTTCACCTGCTCCAAAACCCAGGATTAGATGCTCTTGAGCAGTTCCTTCATGAGCAAATACAGGCAAAGTATTTAGAACCAGATTGAATGCGACTAAAACAAATGAAGCAACGATAATTTTATGCATAAATTAAGACTTGTTCTCTATAAGATAAGTAGAACGGTATTTTAGAGAATTGAGAGCACTGAATCAACTTGGCAAGAGCTTAAAGATTAATTGGGACTATATTAAATTTTGCCATTTGACTACATTTTTCTGCCCCTGACACCTGAGCAAATTGAGGATAATTTGTCGATAACGCGCTTCATATACGGGTCCAGTGCATGTTCGAACGTCAAAAATTGCTCGATACAACATCATCCGCCGAAAAGGCTTTAGACGAAGGCAATCTCGACCGTGCTGAAGTTTTGTTCACTCAGGCAATCTGTATTGCAGACAAACTGTACGGAAGTAACAGTGTCACTGTTTGCTCGTTAATGCTGAGCCTTACTCGTATTTATGAAAAGCGAGGCGACAAAGAACGCGCCACTTTCATTCACTCTCGCATCAAAGATTTAGTCTCAGCTCCTCACGAGGTTGTGAGTGTCACCTTCGCCACTACAGATAGTGCTAGTCATAGCAACGAAACGGCCTCCATTACTTCGGCTGGTAACGCAGTCAACAGCGCAGTAACAAGCGCCAACTAAAACTATAAGATAGGCAAAGAAAAGCCAAAAAATAACTGGAAACCAGCATTATGGACAAGATAATGTGATGCACTCTCGGGCGCTTAGTACGTTAATATTTCTGCCTCTCGAAACCCTTGTGCAGCAAGGCTTTCAAAAGGCATTTGTGAGAAAAGTGGCCCATTCTTACAAGCGGCTGAGCCTGTTTGGGTTTCAAAACACGGTTCGGCAGCCTAATCTTATTGCTAAGACCAGAAAATATATCGTCTGAAATCAAAAGCCAATCAGGCGATAGTAAACCTAAATCACTTTTCTTTTACCCCTCCTCGAAACACTGTGTACATAAGGCTTTCAAAAGGCACTTTTATTAACTCACTAAGCGGGGCATATAAACAATCGATCCGCCTATCAGAGTAAGGACAGAAGGCTGTTCGTTGAAATTTAGAATTCCAATTGCCACGACCATTGCAACGAGTCTATTTTTGACTTACGCTCAAGTATCGTTTGCAGATAAACACTATTCAGCTTCTGAAAGTACCTTTGGAGGTAAGTGTGTAAAAGACATTAGTTTTTCTGCATTGGATGATCCAAAATACAGTGACGAATATAAGTCCAAACGGTTATCAAAATTGATTGGACACAAGGTCAATTGGAAAGAAATATATGATCAAACATCAACATCGTTTGAAA
>Ga0268298_10002345_pt1 | contig 20792 bp, 10 predicted proteins | sample WWTPWeurt_MetaG_FD_194462 | JGI IMG/M metagenome (GOLD analysis project Ga0268298, IMG submission 194462) | Activated sludge microbial communities from WWTP in Nijmegen, Gelderland, Netherland - WWTP Weurt | ecosystem: Engineered > WWTP > Aerobic digester > Activated sludge | place... | reverse complement strand
GTTTCTGAGGCTGAGAATGAAGATTCCTGGTTGCGAAAAGATAACCTCTTACCCCATTGCTCACAAGTTAAGCTTTCTGAGAAGCTGTCAAGACACTTTTATCGAGTACCCAGCCTCATGGAAACCACCGCTCCGCCTCCCGTTCCCGCCGACGCAAAGCCCAGGAAACGCAGTTCAGTCCGCCATACCCGCGCCATTCAGCGGGATCGGCGTCAACGTCTCACGAGTGCCCCGCCCGCGGAAGCCGTGGCCGAGCGTCTGACCGAGATTGTCCATCCGGCCACCTTGGCGCAAGTAAGTTATTTCCATCTCCTGGGTCTGCGGGCACGGGTGCTCTCCTTGCCGGTGATGATGGGGTTGGTCCTTGGCCTGTTGTGGCGGCAGATCGGCGGGGTGATGGAACTGGTGCGGGTGGTGCAGCGCGAAACCCTGCTGTGGGTTCCCCCGCTGCGCGACCTGACGCCGTCGGCCCTCGCCCAACGCTTCCGCAGCTTGCCCGCCGAGCTGTTCGAGCGGGTGTTCAACACCCTCTTGCCAGTGGTGCACGCACGTTGGCCGGCCCGCCAACGCCCCTTGCCCCCGGTGATCGCCTGGGCCCAGGCACGCTTTACGGCGGTGTTGATCGCCGATGGGTCGACATTGGATGTCTTGTTGCGCAAGATCGGCCTGCTGCAGGACGCGGTGGAAGCACCACTGGCCGGGCGGATGATGGCCCTGCTGGATCTGACCACGCGCCTGCCGCGGCGGGTCTGGTATGACGCTGACCCGGCGGGCCATGACACCCGCTTCTGGTCGCGGCTGCACGCGGCTATCCCGGCCGGTGCCCTGCTGATCGTCGATCGCGGCTTCACCGACTTCGCCCAGTGGGCCGCCTTGAGCGCGCAGGGGATCACCTGGCTGACGCGGGCGAAAACGAATCTGAAGTACGAAGTCGAGCGCACCTTCGTCCACACCGACAGTGTCCGGGATCGTCTCATCTGGGTGGGCCGTGACGCCACTCGTCAACAGGTGCGCCTGATCGAGATCCAAGCCCATGGGACGATCTACCGGTATCTGACCAATGCGCTCGACCTCCAAGACTTGCCCACGGCCTATATCGCCGCTCTCTACGCGCAACGGTGGCGGGTGGAAGAGGCCTTCGCCATCGCCAAGCGCTTGTTGGGACTGGCGTATTTTTATGGCGGGGCGCAAAACGCCGTGGAGATACAGCTGTGGGCCACCTGGATCCTCTATGCCGTCCTGGTCGATCTGACCGACGCGGTGGCCGAGGCGCTGGGGCGTCCCTTCGCTGACCTCTCCATGGAAATGGTCTACCGCAGTTTGTATTTCGTGGTGGGAGCGTTGGCGCGCGACCCCACGACCGACCCGGTTCGCTATCTGGCCGAAGAAGCCCGCGACCTGGGGATCATCAAACGACCGCGCCAGTCCGCCCCTCACCGGAGTCCAACCCTATAGCTTTCCGCTTGACATGGCTGCGAATCCCTTAACTTTTGACTGATGTCGTTAGGCGAATGTGGCCTGGTCGGAAACGGCGGATGTCGATGTTGGCTTCGACCCGGATGTCGCTGGTCGGCTCCGGGCATGGGCCTGTGTAGCCGATTTTTTGTTCTCCTTTCGAGAGCAATTACGCTCCTAAAGAGATATTGTTCTCTCCAGAAGAACGGAAAACGGCCATTTTCAGCCGAGGCCCGGAAGGCCGAGCCGTAGGCTGAAGATGGGTTGACACCCATCCATGTCGCCTTCGGCGTGCTTAAACCTGCCCTGAGCTGCGAGCTATAAGCTTGTCGAATGGTCAAGCAGTCGAAGGGTCGGGACAACCCTTCAACCCATCGCTTCATGGAGCTTGATTCGGATAACAGTATCTACGCCTGCAGTTGGTAAATCATAACGACAAGTGATATGAGGTTCTCGTTGTTTCGCCCGTGCCCGATTCATGCGGGTTCGGCGTATCTATCCAGTTGGCCGAATCTTCAAGCGAATACGTAGAGATTTATTTAATCCCTCTGCCGAATCGATTCCGCAACCATCATCGATTCCTAGCGTTGGATCCCCATGTTCGTGAGTCTGGACCAGGAATTCAAAAAGCGCCGCACGTCCTACACCCATCAAGGTTTGTGGATTGTCATAGCCACCGCTGGGGGTCATGGCTACCTTGAGCATTTTTTCATCGAATTCACCATAGCTCGGCGGGACGAGCTGGGGATCATAGAGTCGCCTGGCGAGGTCGATCACCCCCATCAGGACCCAATCCCGATGCCATTGGCTGAGTTCCAGGATTTCACGTAGGGCCTTTTGGGTGGGCCCCGGTGATTGTCCAAATTCGGATAAATGGTCGAAATTCCGCTCGGTCAAATATTGAACAGCTTTTATCAGGATATCCGCCCGACGTTCGCGGTCTGAGTTTCTGTTCGGAATTGAAATCAAGTCTGCTTTGACTTCACTCACCAGTCGCCGCAGTTGAAAAAAGCCACCTCCAGCCATCAGCCACCAATGAGGCAACAGCCATTCATGGCTCCATCCCGGCTTTGACTCAAGACGCTGTAACGCATAGTGGCGAAAATCTTCAAAGGGGATCGGACCGATCAAAACCTCGTCTTGGATGAGGGTCCCCGTATGCCCTGTCCCCTCGGTTGAGCGGCGGTCCCGGACCACGCGTTCGATCAATCGATCTGAATCGATCAGGATCCAGATGAACTCGGCGCCCAGGGATTGTTTCAAGCGCACCAAGCTGTGCACAAAGCGGTCAAATTCTGACACCGAGGGCTTCTGGGACTGATCGGTTTCCTTCCCATCATTCCCTTCGCCACCTTTCCCAACCCCAGACCCAGAGGTTGGCGAGCCCTCGAGCTTGTCGATCTCGTCCACCACCAGTACAGGCTCGAAGCCGGCGCGATGGAGTTGGTAGAGATAGCGGCGCAGTAAGGTGATCATCCAGGCGCGATTTTCCGTGCCGAAGGTGGCATGCCGACGTTTCCGGGAGAGACCCGCATAACCGAGGGCTAAAGCGCCGGTAATACCTAGTATCCCTAACAGCCAGGCCTTGGGATCCTTGATATCAAAAGAGTTTGCCTGAGGGGTCGAGTTGGCGTGAGAGCTGTCTGACTTGGAAGAAGGGAAAGGTGTATTTTGGGATTTCGATGGAGCTGTAGATACAGCAGGTATTTTTGAGGATGTAGATTGGGATGCTGGGTTACTTGGGGGTCCAGGCTGGTGAGTCGATGCGGTAGATGTGTAAGCTTGCTGGGATGGCCCCTTATTCATCTCCCCTAAGCCGAACCAGGCGAACCCGGCAAAGGCCAATAACAAGGCAAAGCCGAGGGCGCGGATTGGCCCCTGCCACTTGGCGTCCGCCCGCATACTGCGCTCCAGTTCCATCTGGATCTCCATACTCATGCTTTGGGCGTGGACCAGGTCATAGAGCTGACTGCCCATGAGGCGTAGGCCACGCAGGTCAAGATACCGCAGGATGATCCAGGCCAAGAGTAAAGAACAAGGAAAGTAAAATAGATTTGAAAGGCAGAAGGAGATAGGTATAACAAGAGTGGTTAATAGATATCCGGTTATCAGACCGCCCAGAAAAGCCAATAAGGTCCAGATCCCCACCCCCAGCCAACCGGGGAGCTGTTGCGGACGCAGCAAGACGGATGGATTGAACCAAAGCGTCCACCACCCAAGCCAGGCGCTCAGGGTGCGTCCGTACCTGCGGACGCTGTGTCGCGCATCGATAGTGCTGGTGAGACCGAACACCATATTGCGTATCAAGGCCAGTACATCCCGATCCATCTCCGGCTTGTCGCTAGGAGGACCCTTGTCGGAGCGGGCCGCCTCGGGGAAAAAGGGATCGACCGCAATCGGGAGAATCAAGCGTTTCGTACCCCTGGGTTTGCGTTCGCTCAAGAGACGAATGCGGTGCGGGTCATGGCCCGAGAGGGGTGCCAAGATTCGCCCCGCGAAGTTCGATCTCAGATACCCGTGGATGATTATCCGCCAGAGCTGTAATAACCACAGGTGAATCTGGCAATGAGGGCTTCCTACACTGGCCTGGGACGCAGAGGCTTGGACTGGAGCCAGGTTTGGCCTCTCGTACTCACGCCTGGTGTTCAATGCGCGATCGACCAGACGGGTTTTGCCCACCCCACGCAGCCCGGTGACCAGCAATACCCCTCCACTCGGCAAGCCCGGTGCCTTCAGAAAGGCGCGGATGCGATCGATGGCCTGTTTCTGGGAATCCCCGAGAAAGAAATCGTCGTTTAGATCCTGGGTAGGCATAGTCTTAGAGCCTCCCCCCGAACCAACCGGACCAGTCGTGCCTGTCGAGAAAACTTTGTGGATCGGGCATCGGGTCCCAGAATTCCAAGACTCCGCCGGCCCAATAGAGCAGGATCAGGGAGGCCGGTTGTAGGGTCCAACCGGTTTGTCCCTGGAAAGGCACCAGCCAGGACTCGAACACCAGGTCCTGCTCCAGATCATCCAGGTTGGGATCATACCAGCGTTGCCAGGGTAGAGGACCATGCCAAGGACGCAGCCCGGCCTCCATATTGGAGACATAGAGGCGCCGTTGATTCCCGACTCGGTAGCTTGGCAGATATCGGGCCATCCGATAGGCCACCTGGCGTTTGGGTTCGATGGGAAATAAGGACGATCGGGCGGGGGGCGACGACGCGGTGGCCATCCAGTTGTTGGCTATTTCCGTCGCCCGGTTGTCGATATTGTGTAGGTGACGATCAAAACATTCATTGCTGATCTGCCCGCAGTTTTGACGTAACGCCAGTGACAGCCAACCGGCTCCCCGCCAAGCCCGCTCCAGCGCCGAGGGTTCAGTTTTAGCCGGCCATTCTCCTTCTTCGCCCTGATCCCAGATCATATAACTGTCAAACAAGACGTGGCTCACTGAGATCTTGTTGTTGAGGAAGCGGAATACCGGACCGGTGATGAAATACAAAACATCTAGTCCTTGGTTTTCCTGGCGGCAGAGGGCCTCGGCGAATGGACGGCAGTAGTCGAAAGTATTGTCTGACAACACCGTATAAGAGTTTTTTCTTGCCTGCCATGACTCAGGCAAGAAAGGATTTGGTTTGCGTTTCTTAGTCAATTGCACCAACTGTTTATGGAGGCTGGGTTTCAACCATTGACGACTCTCGAGTACATGCTTGGGAAGCACGAAAATCCTTGGCCGCCGGTTGAAAACAGTTTTCTCTGGACGCAATAGTGGATCTCTAGGCTGGCTTAGAGATTGACAGAGATAGTTGAATTTCATATTTCCTCCTGAATTCCATCATGTTCCGTCAACACGGCTGGCAACAAATCGTTCCAGTAGGAAAACCTGGTATTGTTTTCTTCGCCTATTAATAGACCGACCTCGCTCAGGCTCACCAAGGCCTTCTCCTGACGCTCTGGCGCAATCCCCCGTAGGTCATCGCCGAACCGAATCAAGTCCAGATAATGGGGCGCGGGCCAGTCCTCCGCCTTCGAGGAAACCGAGGCCAGTCCGACGCGGGAGGCCTGCTGGACCAAGGCAGTCCATAAACGGTTGTTTCCAAAAGTTTCCTTACGTGTGCCCCGCTCGGCGTTTGCAGCCTCTTGATCGAGGATAGAGGCAATGTCATGCACCATCTTGCTGAAATAGTCGCGCACTGATCTGCGTACCTGTCCTACCACGGCGCTCCAGTCCCCGCGGGTGATCCGTCGTCGTGAGGAGGAATGGATCTCGCACAGGGAAAGCCCCAGGGTCTGGGTGATCCAGGGTTCGCCTCGGCACAGACCCAGGATACCCCGCTCGAAGGTGCGGGGCAGGGCGATGCCGAAACCCGCCAGTCGGGGCACGAAGAAGTCCCAGGTCTCCCGGGGTGACCAGGGTTCCAACAGCCAGCAGTTGTTTACGGCGTGGCCTTCAGAAAAAAAGTTGTACCAGGGGTTGTTCTCTCCCTGTTCCTGGATCCGCTTGTAGAGGCTGGGATGGGCGCTGGAGCCATAGGGAAAGGCCGTTGCGATGATGGTCACCAAGTGAGCCTCCTTCCACTCCCGCAACAGGTTCCCGACGTGGTTTTTCGGATCGGCCCAGAGCAGGCCGGCCGTTTCGTCCAAGAGCATGATGGGACTGCCACGCTTCTTCATCTCACCCAGACGGCGTGTAAAGATGGAAATCGCATTGACGCGCTGTTGTTCGTTTCCCAGTTGGCTCCAGTCGTAGCGGATCATCTCCCCCTGCCGCTCGAACTGTTCTTTCAAACGATTCAAGAACCAGCGCAGCAGGATATCCTCCTCCCCCTCGCGTTTTGGCGTGGGTACATTCAAAAAAGTCGTCTTGGTCCATAGATAGGGTTTTGGCGATTGTTCCAGGTCGTAGCGCAGGCGATCCAGCAAGCTGGTCTTGCCTGTCCTCCGCCCTCCCACGAGCAATGCGGCGCCGCCGCCCTCCCCCTGGCACAGGCTCATGAGTGCCCTTCGTTCCCGTTGCCGACCATGGAAGGCCCGCTCCATGAGATCCCAACGGATACCCCCGCCGACCTGGAAGACCCGTTCCGGCTGGAGGGCCAACTGTCCACCGGCAATCTCGTTCAACCGCCGCTGGGTCGCCCTGGGATCCCCAGCCCCCAGAAGCGCAAGGGTTTGGTCTGAGTCCAGGGACAGAACCTCGCCGGGCAAAGAGGGCGGACGGGGCCCGCCGATCGAGAGCCAGAGCCCATCCTCGTCCTGGCTGTCAAAGGGGGCAGTGGCTTCTAGGCCCCTAGGCAGCAGATAGATCCGAGCCAGTCTGTGGTGCAGGACATCCACATCGCCGACAGCAAAGGGAATCCCCTTGTAGCTTCCTACCTGACTCTGGGGGAGTAAGGCCGAAAACAGGGGGCGAGCAATAAATTCTGCAAGTACTCTTTTGCCACTTAGACTGCCTGTACTCAGAGCCTCTGTGTTCCGCACCAGATCCTCCATAGCCTCAAACCTTTCGCTGGTCACGCCCAAAAGGCGCGCCAGGGTTTGCGCCTCGATATTCGAGGCTAAAAGCAACTTCCAGGCAGTGAGGCCCAGGTCACCGAGCCTGGGAGCGGCCTCGTCATCCAGATCCCCCCCGCAGGCCCAGGCCACCATCCTGTTGGCGGGTAAGTTTCGCAATTGGTTCCTCAGAGACTCCCAGGCCTCATTGCCCAACAAACGACAGCCCACGGCGGTCGTTGTCTCTTTACTCGGCAAGAGTTCCGCCAACACCAAGCGCAACCCCTCCTCTCCCCGGGCATCCAGCCAAAAGGCCAGTGCCCAAGGGTCCAGGCGACCTGGGTTGCCTTGATGCAACAGGGCGTGGGTCGCGGCCACCTCCTCCCCTGGTTCCGGGGAAAAACCCGGGACAAAGAGTTCCTCCGTCGCCGGGCCGATCTCCTCCAATCCCTTGATCTGTCGGACCGCTTGCCATCCCGCCGAGTATCTGTCCCGCACCAGGGCCTCCAGTCGCTCATGCTCGGCTTGGGGCCAATCCGGTCCCCGCAGCCAGAGCAAGGGGGTTCGTTGCTCCAAGAGCCCGATCAAACGCTTGGCCCGGTCGCCCCAGCCCGGCTCACGGCGAAAGCCTTGGAGTCCTCGTTCATCTTGCAGATCGACCTGAGGGCGAAACTGGATGCCGCGAAAGTCCTGGCACCTCAGTTCCACCCCGCAGTCCAGCTTGTCGTCGGCCGTCGCCTCCAGGGTGAAACTGTAGTCATGGAAGTCGGCATCGGCCGGGATGGGCGCTTGAACTGGCGAACTGGTGATGAGCCGGTTTTCCGGATGCAGAAAGGCCCGTTCGACGATCAAGGGCCGGGTGCCGCGAAACCTCAATGCCAGACAAACCCGTACCGAGTGACGGTCGTTCCAATGGAACTGGGGTGTGATATCCAGGTAATGGCCTGTGTCATCGCTTAGAGACACGTCATGCAGAACCTGTTGTCGCCGCCCGATCGAGTCGATCCAAGGCCCTTTCCACTGGCTCCAAAACAACGCCGCCAGGGCCAGGCCATGGGTTGGGGTGAGTTGTTCCGCCGCGGTGGCGGTCAGATGATCGCTCAAGGCTTTGAGGGCTGTATCTTCCCGCCAGGCGAAGTGGGGGACAGTCAGTCTGGCCTGATCCACCGCGCCGACCAGGTGAATCAGCTTGTCGATCCAGGTCTTCCATTCCTTGATGTCGAACACCGAATCCAGTCCTTTCAGCTCGGCTGGTCGCCAACCCTGATCCGCTGACCAATTGGTCAAGGGGGAAAGACCGAGTTTGGCGATATTGTCCGACTTCTCGGGGTTGCGCAGATAGGCCATCCAAGGGTCCTCCAGGACCTCGCCGGCAAAGGGGAAACGGCTGTCCATCAACCACTTGATGCGTTTCCAGCCTAGTTCCGGCAAGGGGTTTCCCCATAGTCGGAACAGACGGTTTACCCAGTCAATAACTGAGACTGATGGCCTCTTCGACGTTTCCTGCGTAACCACTCTCCAAGCGCGCATCGCCTGAGCCAAGCGCATCTCGCGCAGCCGACTCGGCAGATAGAGGGTCTTTGGGCCGTCTGGCAAAGGCTGGTTTTCCCAGAGGCATTGGCTCCAGGAGGCCACTCTTTCCCCTATGGCAGCGTCCCCGTTCAGCGCTCGGGGCTCCTCCAATACCTTCAAGGCCGCATCCGCCACCTGACAGAGGCTGTCCGTGAGATCGCGTTGACTCAGCGCCTGCCAATGGGCCTCAATCCAGTCCAACAACAGGGCATTCGGGCTTGGTTGCCAGTTATCCCCGCCGTCGTACAATCCCCGAGGATGAAGGATGGCCAGGGCACTGCGGTGCACCTTGGAATCCGGTTTCTTGGTTTGGTTTGTAATGGTTGCCCGCGTTCGAATCGCCTGTTCGACTTGCCTGATCTTATCCCCGTCAGGCGGATCCCCGGAGGGACTGTCCATCCATCGCCACCACTGTGCCAATCCTACCAACATCAGCAAAGGCTCCCTTGACCGAAGTAGTTGGAGTATGGATTCCAGGCCAAGGGATCTACCCGGGGATGATGGGGGTTGTCGCAGGGCATAACTGCATGGATCTTGAGGCAAGGCCGGTCGAAGAGTTTGAGCGGAATCGGGAGAGAGGTCCGCCAGCCGATGCAGACTCAATCCCATCAATCGGCCTGATTTGGCGCCGACCAGAACCAGGCCCTTCCCCAAGGTTCCCAAGGCGGAAATGGGTCCTACATCCTCCATCATGCCGGTAAACTGTCCTTGATCGTCGAGGATCAGCAAATGTTCCGAGTCTCCCCCCAGGATAAAAAGGCCTTTGTTCTTTTCAGCGCATACCCGTCGAATTCGGCGCATGGCGGTGCCGCATCCGGCGCTCCAGAGCAGACGCCCCTGGGTTGTGGTTCGGCGGTCGAGAGCCACCACCATGCCGTCATGGCCGGCGCAAAGGATCTGGGGGGGGGAGCCATCCTTGGTGGCATAGAGGGCGTGAAGTTGGCTGGCTGCTCGATACCAGACCTTGGGCTCGGTCAGGCGCGAACGAGGATTCACGAACAAAGGATCCAGCTTCCAATACAGCAGTAAACCCTGGTGCTGGTCGATAGCCCATAAATCACGGTTTTGTTTATCATCTGGGCGCGCCAGCATGCGGATAAGCCCCTTCTCCTCGGATCGGTACAGCTCCCGATAGGGGTGAAAGTTGTTTTGGGCGTCCAGCCCCAGCCAGCCGATGGCGGCCTTTTCGTCCGGGCTGCTCCCGGCGATAAAAAATCCCCGTCGTCGACGTCCGCTCTCGGATTCGAACACCGCAAAGCGGGCGGTAACGCAATCCATGGGGACGTCCAATCTCGCCATCGGAGAAAAGCCTCCATGGCGGATCACCAGCAGTCGACACTCCCCGCGCTGGGTGGCGATGAAGACCAAGTCTAAGAGTGGCTCATCATGTTCCCCCGAGATATTGGCGGCAACCGTACGTATCTTGCTGTGGCTCGTAAGACCTAGTTGATGGCGGTTGCCACCGGCCTGAGCGATTTGTCTGAATCTTGGCACCCCAGACTCCCAGATGAGGTCGAAGGCAAAGAGCCCCTGGGAATAAGCGGTGCAGACAAAGCGATGGTTTTCGGGGGAGGAGGACAGGGCTCGGACATGCCTCGCCTGCCCGTTCAGGCGCGAGCTGACAAAAGGCAGCAGAGGTCTCAGTTCATAGCAATAACTCGCAAACCAGAGGCGCTGCCGGTATAGGATCTGCGCTAGCTTGGCGAGGGCCGTTTCGAATTCGGGAAAGTGCTCCCACCCTTGCTGGGAACGCCCCCAAGGCTCGAGCAGATCCCAATCCCGGAAGATTTTCAACCAGAGCCAATCCGGAGCCCGATCCGGCAGATTCAGCATCTTGACCATGAGGGCGAGAACGGCGGATCTGAGTTCAGGGGGGATGCCGTCCCGGTCAGATTTCAGCACTCTCAGATGGCGATTCCGCCACACCTGCCAGAGGCGTTTGAGCAGTCGATGATGAAACTCGGCCGCCGCCTGGCATCTTCCGGGATCCGGCGGATCGGCATTCATCTGAGAAAATAGATTATCAACGAGCTTGTCGAGTCGGGCTGTTTGGGCTGGCTCAGGTTGGGGCAGGCTGATCAACCAAAGGTTGATCAAGAGGCGTTGCCGCACTCTGGCCAAAGCATTCTGGCCAGCCAGATCGGCGTCGGTTACCTTCGCTAACGTCTCGGCCAGGCGGCGAGTGGCGCTGTTCCTCAACTCGATGTAATCAGCGACATCGTTGATGCGCAGGGACCAGAGGCGGTGGTATTGATCCATGGCCAGAACTTCGCCCCTCGGCGTGCCCATGAGGCGCCGGATGTGTAGGCGTTCGATATTCTGCCAGGAAAAGAGGGATAGGCCCTGTTCTCCATCTTTGAGCCAATAGACGATACCGTCATAACAGGGGGCCAGAATCAAGGGTGCCTTCGTTTCCTGCGAATAAGGATTCGGGATGACCAGGATGTCTTCCACTTGGCCCCCGAGGTCTGGTGAGTGGCGCACCTCTCCTGTAGCCATGTCGATACAGAGCACCCGTCCGTCGTTGGAGGCGAGATAGCGCTGGGTCGAATCGAGCAGACCGTCCATGCCATTGATACGGCCGATATGGGGATTATTTAGTCGGATCGTTTTCCCATCGGGGGCAAGCACCTCGTCATCCGGCCAGAATTGACTATCCGTTCGGTGTCTGAAGTGCAGGCCTTCAGGCATATCACCACTGCTGATCCGCTCGGTTTGCTTCTGGGACGATGGGTCTTTTCTCCGTTGCCAGCCGATAAAGGCGGGAGGGCCGTCAGGAATGGCGGTGACTGTGAGGGAGCCCGTATCGAATTCGAGATGAAAGACCAGAGCGGCTTTGGTGAGACTCACGGGGAGGATGCGCCGCGGTCGGGTTCTCAGATCGCAACCCTCCGGGACTGGTCTCAGCCTGTACTCGTTGTTGTCGCTCGACGCACCACACAAGAGGTTGACCGGGGTTTCCTCGGATGATCCCGCAAGATGCCACTTATAGAGGACAAGGGCGGCTGGATCTTCGGGGGTCCATGGAAACTGACACACCAGGACGCGGCAGTCATCCATGCCTTCGACCGGCGGCAGCAGATAGAGGGCGCTCGGTGCCCAGGGGAGTTGCTCGAAGGGTGGGCCGACCGAGAGCAACATGGGGAAGGTATCATCCGTGAGCTCCATGAATTCCTCGTAGGCCCGCAGGGCGGCCTCCACCCCGGGTCCCTGATGCCTATTCTTTGGAAGATTCTGTAAGGCCCTTTCCAGGCTTTTCTTTGTATCCCGATAGAGCTGTTCGCGCACGAATTGCCTGTGTGGCATCGTCCATTTCCTCCTTGCGCCAGTACATTGATGAGGGAATCAGAATAACAAAATCGAATATGAAATAAATCAGTTCCCTCCACCTCGCCAGGCGTAGTTATGCTCGCTTGCTCCCCAGGGATCATCCTGGGCGGCAGGATCGAAGGTATCGAAAACCTGGGTGAGGTTTTGTGGGAGGCGAGGAGTCGGGACCTGGCATCGAGCCCGTCCCTCTGGCTCATCCTGGAGGCTCGCCAGCGTCCACGTGAAGTGCAGGCCATCGCCTATGAGAAGGGGCTGATCCTCTATTTTCCCGCGGATCGGCAGGCTGAATAACTGTCCACCCGGGTCATGGTTGGTTCGTCCCTATCAAGGCCCGGATCTGGCTCAGGCGGCCGTCGATCTCTTGCTGCATGCTGGCCAGCCAGGCCTGGCGCAGGTTCTCGCGCTCGATATCCAGCAGGTGATGCATCTCCGCTTCGAATTCCTGTCGGGAGAGGGCGGCATCGGCCCGGCTGAGCAGATAGTCGATGCTGAGGAAACCGGCGATGGTGACGGCCAGACTGGTGAAGCTGCCCAGGAGGGCCATTTCCCCGGCGCCGGCCAGGCTCTCGCCGGCGGCGGTGACGGCCGCCGCGACCGGGGGCCGAATCGTCAGACGAGTCACCAGCGGACGCACCATGCGTGTCTTGATGGGGCTGGTCGCGTTGTCGAAGACCCGCTGCAAGGCTGCGTCGGTCTCGGCTGTGTTTCCCAAGGGAGGGACGGCTTCGGCGAGGGTCGGCGGCTCCTGGCCCTGGAGTAGGGTGATCGTGCGCAGGCTATCCTGTGCCAGGACCTCCAGGGCGGAACCGATATCCGTCGACCAGCGATCCTGGGCGCTGTGCAGGGCCGCCAGCCCACCGCTGGGACGCAGCACCAGTTCGTCGAACTTGGCGGCGATGAGGTCGTCCCAGGAGGCGCCGAATTGCTGTAGCCGGGGTGATTCGGAAAAGGGCAGGGTCAGGGCGGTGACCGCGCCGCGGCGCAGCAGCGCATAGCTGGTGCGCCACTGGAAGGCCCAGTCGGTGAATTCGGTGAGACGTTGATGGTAGTCGCTGAACAGGGGGTTCAGGGTATTGTCGAGGCGCTCGGCGGCCAGGCCGGCCAGCAAGTCGGCGTCCCGTTTCAACATGGTGTCGAAGTGGAGGTGGAGCGCGGCTCCTGAGGGAGGCGGTGGGGGAGCCTGAATCGCCGGGGTGTTCGACCGTCCCCAGGTCCCCGCCAGCAGCAGCAGGGCCAACCCCAGGAAAGGCAGCGGGCTGAATCGCCAGGGCGGATGAACATATTGCCGCAGTCGCTCGAGCATGGGAAACGCAGCCGTCCCTCGGGGGTGTCGGCGGACGCCGGGTCGTTCAGTAGCGGTGATAACGCAACAGGCTCAGGGACTTTGACAAGTCGACTTGAGGGGTATCCTGGGAAGGCGGTAGCGGCTTGAGCGAAAGCTGGGCCTCGGGTAGGGGGGAGAGCACCAGGTGCACCCGGTCGATCTTGTAGCCGCCGTTTTCGGAGGCTTCCAACAGCATGAGGATGACCGAGCGTTGCAGCCCCTCCATGAGGCCGCCGCCGGTCCGCGCCAGCTCGTCCATCCGTCGTTGCAGCCATTCCCGGTCGGCATCGGACAACTCCCGGGCCAGGCGAAAGGAGGCCGAAACCTTGGGAATCAGGCTGGCGGTGACCTGGACATCATCCAATTCGTAGCCCGCATCGACCAGCAGGGTCCAGAAAAGGGTTTCCCCGGCGTGAATACGACGGGCCACGTCCGTGGGGGAGGGGGGAAGAAATATCTGTGTCAGGGCGGTGAAAAACGCCTTCACACCGGACCAGAATCGTCCGGCCCGTTCCTCGACGGTGTAGATAACGCCTGTGGTATCCGTCACCTCGTTGGGCCAGGCCAGGCTGTGCCACAGCAGGACGCAGGCCAGGAATCCGGCCTTGGCGGCCTTGTTCGTCCAATCCATATCGCTTCCTCTCATCTCACCATGGGTCGCAGCAACAACCCATCGAGGCGTTGCCGCACCCGCTCCGCCGGGGGGGGCAGGATCAATCCCAGCCGATCGAAGATACCACCGGGTTCCAGGGCCTGTTCCCCACTGGCTTCCCGCAGAAATTCCCGCAACCCCTCGGTGACACCATAGCCCTTGCGTTCCTGAATATGGCCGAGCTTGACGTAGAGATAGAGTCGGCGGCTCAGCGGATAACTGCCGGTTTCGATGCTCGGCCTGGTCGGCAGTACCCCTTCGAAGGGCAGTGTCAGCAGACTGCGGCCGGCCATTTCGACCTGATGCAGTGGCATGACGCCTATGGTTCCCGCGGGGGCCTGGAAGAGATGGCTCTGGAGGGCATACGGAGGCCGCTCTACCAGGGGACCGTCGCTACGCAGGCCGAGACATTTGGCGGTGCGTTCCGTGGCCGAGTAGATCTTGCGGATCTCGCTCAGACCACGACAACCGGCCTCCAGGACCTCGTTATTGAAGAGGTCCCTGGCACCGGCTTTCCGGGTGGGTATCACCACCTGGATCTCCTGCTCCGGCAGGCGCGCGTCCACATCATGCCAGGTGCGAGTGGTATTGGCCTGGAAGCCGCCGTCCTTGGGCACCTCGGCCGCGAGTGCCAGGTATATCTGTTCCGCCGTCAGGGGAAAGGGGATGACCTCGCGCTTGACGGCGAGCGCCAGCACCTCGTAGCCGAACACCACTTCAGCGATCTGCTCGACACCCTGCTCGATGCAGCGGTTGTATTCGGCGTGACTGAGACGCCGCGGTATCACCAGGACATCGGGGTGGGCGGCCCCCACCCCAGCGCAGAACAAGGTGGTGGCGGCCCGCGTCGGGCGGGTCTCGATCACCGGCGGCTGCCCCTGCCGACGGCCCATGAAAGCCTGGACCATGGCCTCGGTATAGGGATGCATGGATTCGGGAGCGAGGATACGGATGTAGTGACGCAAGGCGAAAGCCGTACTGGATGGCGTATCCGGGGTCGCTACGGCAAGACTGGAATACAACAACACCAGGATGGCCGAGAGCCGGGCAAAATTCATCGACATGGGATTCCTGATCGACGGAGTAAAAGAACCCGGGCGTTGTGCCGCGCACGACAGGCCCAGGAAATCCGCGGAAGAACATACCATAAAGCGACGCTTGGGGGCGCTCTCCGGCGGCCGCCCCGATCAATCACCCAGCCGATCCATCGAGCCCCGACGAAGTGGCTGGGTCGTGAGGCGGGTTCGGGCGCCAGCCCCTGATTCGCCGATGGGAGAAAGGTTCAACAGGCATGGGTAGGCGCGCTCAGCAGCTCCGGGCATTGACGGAAAATGGCCGGTTTTTGTTCTTATATGGAGAACAATGCCTCAATTTTGAGATACATTGTTGTTTATTAGAGAACAGAAAACCGGACCCAAGCGCCCAGGCCCGGGATCGAGTCCCTCCAGACGCCATGGGTACTTGAGGGTCGCCAACATCGGCCACAAGGTCGGATCAGACTTGATATCCGCCGCGGCGCCGCTTGACTGATAAGCCGGTTTGGGCGAGAGGAACCCCGGCCTCCGTGCCGGTTTCTTTCCCATCGGCCTCAGCCGTGACTGAAGTCGTAGGCGATGGTTTCCGAGGGTTCCTGGAGGAAATAGCCCTGGATGAAGTTGACGCCGACGTTCCAGAGCACGGCCAGGCTGTTGGCATCCTCCACGCCGGTGGCCACGGTCTGGATGTCGAAGCTATGCGCCAGATTGTGTACTCGACGCATGTCATCCTGCTTTTTCTGGTTCTTGGTCAGACCGTCCATGAAGGAGCGGTCCAGGCGGACATAATTGACCGGGAAATGCTTGAGGAAGGTTTCCGGCTTGGCCAGGAGCCCGAACTGGTCGATGGCGAACATACAGCCGATCTTTTTCAATTCCTCGACGAATCTCTTCGCCTGCTGGATGCGGGAACGGATGTCGCGTTCGGCGATCTGGAAGGTGAACCAGGCCCCCTTGAGCTTGAACTCCTCGATCAGATCGCAGATGTAGAGCAAGAGGCTTTCGTCCTCCATGGAGTCGCCGGAGACGGAAACAAAGAAAAAGATCTTCTTCCCCTCCTTGCGCTGTTCGGCCATCTCCATGGCGGCATGTCGGATCACCCAGCGGTCGATCTTGGCCATCTCCCCGATCTTTTCTGCCTGGGGGATGAACAGGGTCGGGGTCACCTCTTCGTTGTTGCGGTCCAGCATCCTCACCATCACCGCGTAGTTCTCCCGGGTATCCCCTTGCAGGCTGACGATGGGTTGATACACCAGGCGGAAGCGTTCGTTCTTGATCGCGAACCGGATCAGCTCCTCAAGATTGGCGGCGTCGCCGCCGGCCCCGGCGCCTTTGTCCTTGCTGAGGATGGTGTCGAAGAAGCAATACTGGTTGCCGCCTTTCTTGGCCGCCGCTTCGCAGGCCTGATAGGCTTGGCCGATGAAATCCTGGGCGGCGAACTTGTCCGTGCCCGAGGACAGGCTGACGCCGATGCTACAGGTCGGCGAGACGAAGCTCTCCGCGCTCTTGTAGTCGTGGCTTTCGATCTCGCGACACAGCACCTCCGCCATGGCCGTGATACGGGATCGCTGGGGATCCTTTGCCAAGAGGGTGAAGCTGTGATCGCCGAAGCGGGCGAGGAGATCGTTACCGCCGATCTGGGTCTGCACGATGCCGGCAATCTCCTTGAGCAGGGTGTCGGCGAGGGCGAAACCACCGGCGTTGCGCATCTCGTGGAAGTTGTCGACATTGATGTAGAACAGCGCCCGCGCCTCCTCGTTGGAGCGCAGCCGGGGGACGAGTTCTTCCAGACTGTCCAGGAAAAACTGTCGATTGCTCAAGCCGGTGAGCACATCCAGGGTGGTGAGCTGGCGCAGCTTGTGTTCCAGCTCTTTCTTGAATTGCTGATCGCTGATGATGACCTGGGTGCAGGGTTCGCCGTCGATGGTGGCGGGGGAAAACTCGAGATCGGCCTCGAAGCGGCTGCCGTCGGTGGTCTGGCAGACGACTTGCAGATGCTCGGGTTTGGTCGGCTGGGTTTTCTCCAGGTTCCGCAAGGTATCTTTCAGAGCCTTATGGTGGGAGGCGGCGATCATGTCGAGGAGCGGCATGCCTTCGATGTCGTCCATATCCACGTAGCCGAAAGTCTCCAGATAGGCCGGATTGGCCCGCACGTGCATGCCTTCATGGATATAGGCGATGGATTGCCGGGAGGTTTGCATCAGCACGGTGTTGCGATCCTCGGCCTCCTTCAAGCGCTGCTCGGCGGAACCCAGCCGGCGACGCAGCATGAGGGTCTCCAGTTCGCGTTTGACCACCAACTGCAAGTGCGGCAGGTCATCCTTGGCCAGCAGGTCCCTTCCCCCTTCGCGCATCACCCGGATCCGCGCTTTGCTGTCCGGCTCGGGGGTGAGGACGATCAGCGGCAATCCGGGGGAGCTTTTGAACAGGGCCAAGGCCCGGTCGAGATTGAGATTGGGGGTGTCGGTAGAATACAGGGCGAGATCCAGCCGATTGGCCTTCAGTGCCTCCAGGAGGTCATCTTCCTTGGCCACGCGGGTGGTATGCACCGCCATGCCCGCGTTGCGCATCGCCGTCGCCAGCGCCTCGGCCTTGTTCGGCGAGGCTTCCACCATGAGGAGTTTGATTGCGGTATCCGGTACCAACTTCGAGTTCATGGGGTCTCTTTCCAACTTGCCAAGGGCGGACTCCACCCCCGGCGTTGCAGCACTATCTTTGCCCGATTGTTTCAGTAGCCCATTTTACTGGAATAACTACCGTTTGTCGGAGCCTCTAGACCGTTTAGCGGAAAGGGTTCAAAAAAAGCCCGGGCCAAGGCCGTTCATCCGTCTTTCTCGGGGCGGTTCCAGTCCGTGGGTGCGATCGATCCAAGGGGAATTTTCGCCGGAGCGCCCGGAATCTCGCGCACCAATCTCGGCACCAGATAACCGGGCAAGCGCGCCGAAAGTCGGTGATGCAGCGCCAAGGCCCGCTCCTCGCTCACGGCGAAATGGGCGGCCCCCCAGACCCGATCGAGCTGATGGAGATAATAGGGCAGCACGCCGCACTCGAAGAGTCGCTCGCTGAGCGACTCCAACACCTCCGGTTGGTCGTTGACCCCATGCAGCAGCACGGCCTGATTGAGCAAGGCGATGCCGGCTTGCCGCAAGGTCGTCAAAGCCGAGGCCACCTCGGCATCGAGTTCCCGGGGATGGTTGGCGTGGATCACCATGATCGTTTGCCAGCGGGAGCGAGCGAGTAGACGCACAAGTTCAGGCGTCACCCGACTCGGTAAGACCACCGGCAAACGGCTATGCAGGCGTAATCGTCGGACATGGGCTATGGCTTCCAGTGCCCCGATCAGATCTCCAAGCCGGGTATCGGACAGGGTGAGAGGATCACCGCCGCTGAGGATGATCTCCCGCAGGGAGTCGTCTCGCCGCAATATCTCCATCGCGGCGTCCCAGTGGCGGCTGAAGAGGCTCGACTCCGCGTAGGGGTAGTGGCGACGAAAGCAATACCGGCAATGTATGGCGCAGGTGGGGGCGGCCATCAACAAGGCCCGCCCGGAATACTTCCGCAACAGCCCCGGCAGGCTCTCCGACTCGCCGTCACCGACCGGATCCAGGCTGTAGCCGGACTGGATCCTGGCATCGACCTCCTGCCCCTGGGGCAACACCTGCAAAAGCAGGGGGTCCCGCGGATCACCCTTCCGCATCCGGGCGGCATAGCCGCGAGGAACGCGCACAGGAAAGGACCGGGCCGCCCCGGCCCAGTCGTCCGCATGATCGGGGTCCAGTTCCAGATAGCGCAACAACTCGTCGGTGCTGGTAAAGGCCGCGGCCAATTCCCGTTGCCAACCTGGGCCGCCGTACATGGACTGATGGGGAAACATCGTACTCTGGATGATGCATAAGAAACCGATGCGTGGAGTTTCTCATGTCCCCGGGCCGGGTCGAATATGTTTCATAACCGCAGCCCTGTCGGCTGGAGCGCCGCGGCTCCGGGCGCTGATGGTGAACAGGAGTGGAGAGAGGAAGGCAGGCCGAGGATCTCGCCAGGCATTTCCGGGCGGTATCGGTCTGGCCCAATCAGGTCGACGGATGGAGATCAGGTGCAATCCTCTGCCGTCGTGCTGCGGGATGGCATTGGCTTCGAGCGGATTTTTCTTGATGATGCGCGGAATTCCGCTAGCGGGAACAGGATAATTGGGAACTTTCGGATTAGGATGTCGCCTTCAAGGCGGCCTGTGTTCGGGCGACAACGAGGCCACATGGGACACCCGAACCAGGACGAGTCTGGGGCGACATTCATCTAGGCCTGGTGAGCGACTTGGGGGAGTTCGTTATGGAAAATCGCTTTAATTTGGTTTTTACCGGGTATCTGCGCCCGGGAACGGACGAGGCGGAATTCGTCGCCGCCTTCTGTCGACTCTTCAACAGCGGCGAGGAACAGGCAAGACAGCTTGCCCGGGCGGGCCGGGAGGTCACCCTGAAAAAGGGGATCGACATGGAGAAGGGGCGCGGTTACTGCGAGGCCTTGGAGAACATCGGCCTATTGGTCCGCCTGGACCCTGTCGAGCAGCCCCTGGCCGAGGTCGATGGCCTGAAAAAGAAGCTCGATCTCTCCCTGGTGCCCATCGAGGACAAGGGAGCGGTGGCCCGCCAAGATCCATCGGCGCCACCGCTAGCCTCCTGCCCCAAATGCGGTTCCAGCCGAATCGAGGGGGATAACTGCCTGGATTGCGGCATTCTCATCTCCAGATACCTGGCCAGGCAATCGTTACGGAGCGAGGAACCCCAAGCCCAAGCCCCAGCCCCGAACGGCAAGGCGGAGGAAGCGGCACGGCCGGAGAATCCCTATGCCACCCCCACGGCCAGCCTCGCCACCGGCGTCCATGAGCTGGGGGAGATGACCGGGCCGGTGCGGGTGGCGGCGGGTCGGGGCTGGAGCTGGATCCGCGGTGGCTTTCAGCACTTCCGGGCCAATCCCGGAAGCTGGATCCTGGCCCAGATCGCCTTCCTCGGCATCGCCATCCTGTTGGAATTCATCCCTGTGGTCGGGGGACTCGCCTTTGCGTTGATCTCCCCCATCCTCATGGGGGGGCTCATGATGGGCGCCCAGGCCCAGGAACAGGGGGAGAACTTCAGCGTTTCCCACCTCTTCGCCGGTTTTTCCGCCAACTGGGGACAGCTGCTGCTCCTGGGGCTCATCTATCTGGCGGCGGCTGTTCTCATCAGCCTGCTGGCCATGACCTTGCTGATGGGATCCTTCGCGCCGGAACTCGCCATGATGGCTCAGACTCCGGGACGGCATCCCACGCCAGAGGATCTCGGCTTCACTCTCCAGGGGATCCTGCTGCCGATGTTGGTACTTTTCGCCCTTCTCATCCCCCTGGCCATGGCGACCTGGTTCGCTCCGGCGCTGATCGCCCTGGATGGCATGGGGCCATTCAGCGCCATGAAGTACAGTCTCATCGGCTGCGCCAAGAATATACTGTCCTTCCTGGTCTATGGTCTCCTGGCCTTCGTCTTCCTCCTCGTGGCGAGCCTGCCTTTCGGTCTCGGACTCATCGTGATGATCCCTGTGCTCAGCGCCTCCATCTATGCCTCCTATCGCAACATCTTCTATGAGGTGGAAGATACCCTCTGATCCGCCCTGACCCCGAAGGCGTCCCCGGGCGCCAGCCCCAGGATGGATAAGGCTGGTTGCTTATCCCCTCCGGCCCCCTTGGCGCCGGAGGGGAAGTCGGGGCTGGTGGACCCAAGTATCGCCGATTTAGAATCCTCCCTCCTTACCAGGGGGGACGACCAGGACATGAGGCCGCCCTGGTCATTTGGGCGCTGAGACTGGAGTTTTTCCCCGCTTGGCCTTGCCCCGCCAGCCCGAGCCAGATCGAGACAAAAGAGTGAACCTATGTGGAATGAGCAAATCATCGCGGGGCTGACCGGCCCGCAGATCGTCAATGACT
>Ga0268298_10002344_pt1 | contig 20794 bp, 17 predicted proteins | sample WWTPWeurt_MetaG_FD_194462 | JGI IMG/M metagenome (GOLD analysis project Ga0268298, IMG submission 194462) | Activated sludge microbial communities from WWTP in Nijmegen, Gelderland, Netherland - WWTP Weurt | ecosystem: Engineered > WWTP > Aerobic digester > Activated sludge | place... | reverse complement strand
GCGCAAAGCCGCGTGGTGGCGTTGCGCCACGAAGGCAAAGGCCGGCGCGCCGGGGCCGCCGTTCAGGTACTTGTAGCCACAGCCCACGGCAAAGTCGGCATCGGCGCCATTCAGATCGCACTGCATGGCGCCGGCCGTGTGGGCCAGGTCCCAGAGCACCAGCGCGCCCACCTCGTGTGCGCGCTTCGTGATCGCGGCCATGTCGTAGACGCGGCCGGTCTTGTAGTTCACGTGGGTGAGGCTGAGCACGGCCACTTGCTCGTCGAGCGTGGCCATCACGTCCTGCGGCGCCACCGCCTCGAAGTGCGCGCCGGTGAGCTCGGCCACGCCCTCGGCCACATAGGCATCGGTGGGGAAGTTGCCGATCTCGCCGACGATGCGCGTGCGCCCGGGCCGCATGCGCAAGGCCGCCACCAGCAGCTTGAACAGGTTGATCGACGTGCTGTCGGCCATGATCACCTCATGCGCCTGCGCACCCACCAGCTGCGCCACGCGCGCGCCCACGCGCTGCGGCGCGGGGTACCAGGCGGCGTCGTTCCACGAGCGGATGAGGCCCACGCCCCACTCCTGCTCCACCGCCTGGCGCATGCGCTCTGGCACGCAGCGGGGCAGGGCGCCGAGCGAGTTGCCATCGAGGTAGATCACGCCCGGCGGCAGGGCAAAGCGCTCGCGGCAGGCGGCCAGCGGGTCTTGCGCGTCGAGCGCCTCGCATTGGGTGCGGGTGATGGGTGCTTGGTTCATGGGTACGGCTGTGGTTGGGCGAGGGGGCGATTATTGGTGCTCGCGGCCCGGGCGGCCATCGGAATCCACCCTGGCGGTGCGATCATCGTGGCCGCCTCGATCAACGCCAGTCAACGCAAGACGCGGGCGGCGCCTCAGGGCAAGATGATGCGCGGCACTGGCACTGCAGCCAGGGCCCATCCATCGAGGGAGACACGATGATCGGAATAGTGGGATACGGCGGCTACCTGCCGCGCCTGCGGCTCAGCCGCCGCGCCGTGGTGGAGGCCAATGCCTGGTATGCGCCGGGCCTGCTGGGCAAGGGCCGTGGCACGCGCGCGCTGGCCAATTGGGACGAGGACAGCCTGACGATGGCCGTGGCCGCCGCGCGCGATCTGCTCGGCCCGGCCGACGACCGCAGCCGCGTGCGCCACGTGCTGCTCGCGTCCACCACGCTGCCCTTTGCCGACCGCCTGAACGCGGGCGTGGCCTGCGAGGCGCTCACGCTGGCCGACGACGTGCAGGCGCTCGATCTGGGCGGCTCGCAGCGCGTGGCCTTGTCGGCCGTGGCGCAGGCGCTGGCCCTGGTCAAAGCCGAAGGCGCCAACACCGCGGCCTGCGCTCTGGTGCTGGCGGCTGACAGCCGCCAGACCCGCCCCGCCAGCGCGCAAGAGCTGGACTACGGCGACGGCGCCGCCGCGCTGCTGCTGGGCTCGCAAGGCGTGATCGCCGAGTACCTGGGCGGCTGCGCACTCACGGTGGATTTCGTCGACCACTACCGCCAGGCCGGCGAGGACATCGATTACCACTGGGAGGAGCGCTGGGTGCGCGACGAGGGCATCGGCAAGCTGATGCCGCGTGCCATCGGCGCCGCGCTGGCGCAGGCCGGTGTGGCGGCGGCGCAGATCGATCACTTCATCTTCCCGAGCAGCTTCCAGAAGATGGACCAGCAGCTCGCCAAGGCCTGCGGCGTGCGCGCCGAGGCCGTGGCCGATGCGCTGGCCGACAGCGTGGGCGACACCGGCGCGCCGCACGCGCTGCTGCTGCTGGCCCGTGTGCTGCAAGGCGCCCAGCCCGGCCAGCATGTGCTGGTGGCGCAGTTCGGCAGCGGGGCGCAGGCGCTGGTGTTTCGCGTCACCGAGGCCATCGCGCAGTTTCGCCCCAGCGTGGGCGTGGACGGCTGGCTGGCGCGCGGCGCCGAGGAGCGCAACTACACCAAGTTCCTCTCGTTCAAGGATCAACTGCGCCTGGAGCGCGGCATGCGCGGCGAGCAGGACCGCAAGACGGCGCTGTCCACCGCCTACCGCCACAAGGCCGCCATCCTGGGCCTGGTGGCCGGGCGCTGCTCGGTGACGGGGCAGGTGCACTTCCCGCCCTCGCGCATCAGCTACGCGCAAGGCAAGCCGCTGCAGGACACGCAGCTGCCGCACAAGCTGGCCGATCGCCAGGGCACGGTGCTCAGTTGGTCGGCCGAATCGCTGTCCTTCCACCGCGCGCCGCCGCACCACTACGGCCAGGTCGATTTTGATGGTGGCGGCCGCATCCTGATGGAATTCACCGACGTGGCCAAGGGCGACATCGCCTCGGGCACGCGCGTGGAGATGCACTTCCGCATCAAGGACCTGGACGAGCTGCGCGGCTACACGCGCTATTTCTGGAAGGCCGTGCCGGTGCGCAGCACCGGCACGCCCACACCCAAGGCAGGAGACTAAAACACCATGGCAGCAGGCATCAAGGACAAGGTCGCCATCCTCGGCGTGGGTTGCAGCAAGTTCGGCGAGCGCTGGGACGCCAGCCCCGAGGACCTGATGGTAGAGGCCTACAACGAGGCCATGGCCGACGCCGGCATCGCGCCCGAGCAGCTCGACGCGGCCTGGTTTTCCACCCACATGGACGACGTGGGCACGGGCCGGGGCGGCACGCCGATGGGCATCGCGCTGCGCCTGCCAAACATTGGCGTGACGCGGGTGGAGAACTTCTGCGCCGGCGGCTCGGAGGCCTTTCGCGCGGCGGTGTATGCGGTGGCCGCAGGCGCCTGCGACATCGCCATCGCGCTCGGTGTGGAGAAGCTCAAGGACACCGGCTACGGCGGCCTGCCCGTCACCACGCCCGGCACGCTGATCCCGCAGTGGTATCCCAATGCCGTGGCGCCGGCCAACTTCGCGCAGTTGGCCAGCGCCTACCAGCGCCGGCACGGCATCGATGCGGCGCTGCTCAAGCGCGCCATCTCGCGCGTGTCGATCAAGAGCCACGCCAATGGCGCCAAGAACCCCAAGGCGCACCTGCAAAAGCCCATCACCGAAGAGCAGTGCCTGAAGGCACCCACCATCGCCGAGCCGCTGGGGCTGTTTGATTGCTGCGGCGTGAGCGACGGCGCGGCGGCGGTGATCGTCACCCGGCCCGACATCGCCCGCGCCATGGGCAAGCGCGATCTGGTCACCTTCAAGGCGCTGCAGGTGTCCACCTCCAACGGCTGGGAGATGCACAGCAACGAGTGGGACGGCAGCTACGTGCACACCGCCCGCATCGCCGCGCGCCGCGCCTACGCCGAGGCCGGCATCACCAATCCGCGTGCGCAGATCAGCATGAGCGAGGTGCACGATTGTTTCTCGATCACCGAGTTGGTGACGATGGAGGACCTGGGCCTGTCGGCCGAGGGCCAGGCCGTGCGCGATGTGCTCGACGGCGTGTTCGATGCCGACGGCGCCGTGCCCTGCCAGATCGATGGTGGGCTGAAGTGCTTTGGCCACCCCATCGGCGCCAGCGGCATCCGCATGCTCTACGAGATGGTGCTGCAGCTGCAGGGCCGCGCCGGGCCACGCCAATTGAAGAACCCAACGATTGGACTGACACACAACCTGGGCGGCCAGCCCTCGCAAAACGTCTGCGCCATCTCCATCCTCGGCCTGGAAGGCGCGTGATGCCGCAAGCTGCTGTTGCCATGGAATCGGCCGTGTCCCCTGAAGCCGGCATTGCCGCGCGCCTGCTCGGCCGACTGCGCCCCTTGTTCGACGCGGCGGCCGAGGCCTTGGCCGCCTCGTGCGCGCTGGACGGGCGCCTGAACAACGGCCGCCTCGATCAGGCCCAGGTGGCCAGCTTCGAGCTGGCCTGGGCCAGCGCCGATCTGCTGGCGGCCGAGACCGTGGTGCGGCAGCTGGGGCAGGGCAGCAGCGCACTCGACGTGCAGCTCGCGCTGATCTTTGCCACCGATGCCATCGCCGCCGTGCTGGCGCGGCTGGAGACCTTGCATCTCGAGGCAGGCACGACGCTGGCCCCCTTGCAGGCCCTGGCGGCCGACCCGCAATGGGCCGAGCTGCGCCAGCGTGTGTGCGGTGCGCAGGCCCTGGCGGCGGCGGGCCAGGCGCTGCAGCAGGGCAGCGCCGAGATCGGCCCGGTGCAGCTCGACGAGCACGTGGCCATGGCGCAGGACGCCTTCCGCCGCTTTGCCGCCGAGGTGGTAGCGCCGATGGCTGAGAGCATCCACCGCCACGACCTCACCGTGCCCGAATCGCTGCTGCAGCCGCTGCGCGAGATGGGCGTGTTCGGCCTGGCCATCCCCGAGCAGCATGGCGGCCTGGCGCCCAACGAGCGAGACGACACGCTGATGATGGTGGCCGTGACCGAGGCCTTGAGCGAGGCCTCGCTGGCCGCCGCGGGCAGCCTGATCACGCGGCCCGAGATCCTGAGCCGCGCGCTGCTGGCCGGTGGCACGGCCGAGCAGAAGGCCCTTTGGCTGCCGCGCATCGCCTCGGGCGAGCCGCTGTGCGGCATCGCCATCACCGAGCCCGACTTCGGCTCCGACGTCGCCAGCCTGATGCTGCGTGGCACCAAGACAGAAGGTGGCTGGCTGCTCAACGGCGCCAAGACCTGGTGCACCTTCGCGGGCAAGGCCGGCCTGCTGATGGTGGTGACCCGCACCGGTGGCGCCGATGCGCCCGGCCACAAGGGCCTGAGCCTGCTGCTGGTGGAGAAACCCTCCTATGACACGCATGCCTTCGAGTTTGTGCAGCCGGGTGGCGGGCGTCTGAGCGGCAAGGCCATTCCCACCATCGGCTATCGCGGCATGCACTCCTTCGATCTGTCGTTCGAGGACTTCTTCGTGCCCGACGCCAACGTGATCGGCGGCGAGGCGGGCCTCGGCAAGGGCTTCTACTTCACGATGGCTGGCATGGTGGGCGGGCGCATGCAGACCGCCGCCCGCGCAGCCGGCGTGATGCGCGCGGCCCTGCGCGCGGCGCTGCAGTACGCGGCCGACCGCAAGGTGTTTGGCGCGCCGCTGGGCAGCTTTGCGCTCACCCAGGCCAAGCTGGCGCGCATGGCGGCGCGCTTGGCGGCCTGCCGACAACTGGCCTACGAGGTGGGCCGCCGGCTCGACGCCGGGGGCGACCGCATGCAGGCCAGTCTCGTCAAGTTGCTGGCCTGCCGATCGGCCGAGTGGGTGACGCGCGAGGCGCTGCAGATCCATGGCGGCATGGGCTATGCCGAGGAGGCGCCGGTGAGCCGCTACTTCGTGGACGCGCGCGTGCTGTCCATCTTCGAGGGTGCCGAAGAGACGCTGGCGCTCAAGGTCATTGCACGCAGCCTGCTGGAGCAGGCGCTTGAAAGGAAAGCAGCATGAGACATGCCGATCACCACGCGTCGACCACGCGGGCGCTGGGCCTGTTGGCCGCGGCGGTGCTGGCGCTTGCCTGCGCCAGCGCCCAGGCCCGCGTCACCCGCATCGTCATCGACGAGACCCTGCCCATGCCCGCTGCACCCGGCGCACCGGCCTACGAGCAGGTGGCGGGCCGCGCCTTCGGCGAGCTCGATCCCAAACTTCCAGTCAACGCACTGATCCAGGACATCGAGCTGGCCAAGGACGCCGATGGCAAGGTGCGCTATGTGGCCAGCTTCGTGATCTTCAAGCCGGTGAACGGGCCCCAAGCCAGCGGCCTGATGTGGCACGACGTGCCCAACCGCGGCCGCGTGTTCCCCATGGCCTTGCCCGAGCGCCTGGCCGGCGATGTGCTGCTGGCCAGCGCCTGGCAGGGCGACAACGCCGGAGCCACGGCAGTGCGTGCCACGGCCTCGGTGGCCGGCATGCAGTGGCTCAAGCTGCCCGTGGCGCGCGGGCCCGATGGCGCCACCATCACCGGCGAGGTGATGGGCCGCATCGTCAACCGCAGCGGGCCCAACTCGCAGCCGCTGCTGGTGCAGACCAACCCGGTGCCCTACCTGCCCGCCAGTCTGGACACGCGCAAGGCGCGCCTGGTCACGCGCGATGGCGAGACCCAGGCCGGCGAGGTGATCAACGAGCGCGTGGTGGCGCCTGAGGATTGGGCCTGGGCGCGTTGCGATGCCAAGACCCCATTCCCCGGCACGCCCGACCCCACACAGATCTGCCTGAAGGCCGGCTTCGACCCCAAGCGCCTGGTGCAGGTGGTGTACACCGCCGCCGACCCGCATGTGCTGGGCATCGGCTTCGCCGCCTGGCGCGATGTGGGCCAGTTCTTCAAGACTGCCAAGGCCGACGAGGCCGGCACGCCCAACCCGGTGGCCGGCGTGGTGAAGCACAGCATCGCGCGCGGCGTGTCGCAATCGGGCAACTTTCTGCGCGGCTGGCTGCACCTGGGCTTCAACGAGGCCGAGGGCGGCGGCGCCGTGCACGATGGCCTGTGGCCCATCATTGCCGGCCGGCGCATCGCGCTGAACTTCCGCTGGGCGCAGCCCGACGGCGTGCTCGAGCTCTACCAGGCCGGCAGCGAGGGCCCGCAGTGGTGGCTGCCGCACCCCGACGCTGTGCGCGGCCTGCCGAGCGCCGGCATCCTGGGCCGCTGCATGGCCAGCAAGACCTGCCCCAAGATCATCGAGCACTTCGGCTCGGCCGAGGTGTGGGCCCTGAAGCTCACGCCCGAGTGGGTGGGCACCGACGGCCTGGCCGACCTGCCGCTGCCGGACTTCGTGCGCCGCTACTACATCGCCAGCTCCAACCATGGCGGCGGTGCCGGCGGCTTCGACACCAGTCTGCCCGGCGTGGGCCTGCCGCGCACAGGGGCCATGTGCCCGGGCAACAACTTCGGCGCGGGTGTGTTGCCCGCCAACCCCGTGCCACACACCGAGACAGTGAACGCGCTGCGCCTGCACTTCCGCCGCTGGGTGGGCGATGGCACGCCGCCGCCGCCCAGCCGCTACCCCACGCTGGCGCAAGGGCAGTTGGCCGTGGCAGCCAAGGCCACGCTCGGCCACCCGGCGCTGCCCGGCCTGCGCCCCACGCTGCCCGAGCCCGACTTCATCATGCCGGTGCACGATCTCGATTGGGGCGAGCGCTTCAATGCCCTGGATGTGTCCGGCGTGCCTGACAGGGCCGTGCCCGCCATCAAGCGCGTGCTGCGCATGCTGGCCCCCAAGGTGGACGCCGATGGCAATGAACTGGGCGGCGTGCCCGTGGTCCTGCTCGATGCGCCGCTGGGCACCTACCTGGGCTGGAACCTCACGGCCGATGGCGAGCGCCCCTTCCACGCCGGCCAGATCTGCAACTACGTGGGCGGCATGGTGCCCTTCGCACGCACCGAGGCCGAGCGCAAGGCATCGGGCGACACGCGCCTGTCGCTGGAGGAGCGCTACCGCGATCACGCGGGCTATGTGGATGCGGTGAAGCGCGCCGCGGCGCGGGCGATCAAGGAAGGCTTCTTGCTCGAGGCCGATGCGCAGGGCCTGATCCAGGCGGCGCAGGCGAGCAAGGTGTTGCAGTGAGGGCAGGTCTGCCCGAGGCCTCGTGTCATTCGGGCCGAGAATCACCGAGTAGCTGAGATGACACCTCCGGCTGCCCACCGCCGCGATGGTGGATCACAACCAACAGCAAAGCAGAATGCAAAGCACAAGCAAGGCCTTTCCCAACCCCGTTGCAGGTTCCGTGGCCTTCGTTCGCGGAGTCAGGTTGATCGCGGTTCCCGTCAGCCAGATACGCGTCCCGCGACCCTCCGAGCTCATCCACAGCAGGACGGTTCAGCTGATGAATGGCTTCAACTCCGTTGAGCAGATCCTTCGCGACCCGGATTGGCAGGGTGACCCGATCACCTTGAGTCGAACGGCCAGCTTCTACGAGGTGGTGGACGGCCGGCACAGGGTCAGCCTGGCGCACCAGATGCAAGGCCAAGGCTACCTGTGTGTCTGGGCGCGGCTGCTGCCTTAGCCGCCTTGCACCGCACCGCCGCGGGCGCGATGGCACGATGCCGCTTTCGCCAAGGGCGTGCCTGATGGCCAGGGCCAAGCCCACTGAAGCGAGCAGCTCCTTTTCAGCGATGTGCATGGACCTTTCGCAATGACCGTTCTCGTCGCCGGCTCGGCCAACCTGGATTTCGTGGTGCGCGTGCCGCACATCCCTGCGCCGGGCGAGACGGTGCTGGGCCACTCCATGCAGACCTTCCCGGGCGGCAAGGGCGCCAACCAGGCCATTGCCTGTGCGCGGGCTGGCGCTGTGCCCACGCAGATGCTGGTGGCGCTGGGCGATGACGCGCACGCTGTGCCGGTGGAGGCCTCGCTGCGCGACGCTGGGGTGCAACTGCACGTGGTGCGCAGTGCGAGCGAGCCCACGGGCACGGCCTTCATCGGCCTGTCGGATGCGGCGGAGAACGCGATCATCGTGGCCTCGGGCGCCAACGCCACTTTGGGCCCCGAGCACCTGCCGCCGCTCGCGGGCATCAGCCACCTGCTGCTGCAGCTGGAGACGCCGCTGGCCACGGTGGGTGATTACGCTCGGCGTGCGCGCGCCGCTGGCGTGATGGTGGTGCTCAATGCCGCACCGGCGCAGCCGCTGCCGGCCGATCTGCTGGCGCACATCGATGTGTTGATCGTCAACGAGGGCGAACTGGCGGTGGTGGCGGCGGCGCGGTCACCGGCCCAGCTCGGCAACTCCCTGGCAGAGCAACTGGCCAGCATCCCGGCGCCCACGGTGATCGTCACGCTGGGCGCGCAGGGCTGCGTGGCCCACAGCGATGGCACGATGTTCGTGCAGGCGGGCTTCGCCGTCGAGCCGGTGGACACCACGGCGGCCGGCGACACCTTCTGCGGCGCCCTGGTGGCAGCGCTCAGCCAGGGCGAGAGCCTGCAGTCGGCCATGCGCCGCGCCTGCGCTGCGGCCGCGCTGGCCTGCACGCGCCTGGGTGCGCAGCCCAGCATACCGACGGCGGAAGAGGTGAGCCGCTTCTTGCAAATCAGCGCAGCTGCGCAGTTGTCGCCACCCCCGGCCGCGACGCCCCCCACAGCCCCGCGAACGTGAGCGCCGCATTGAACAGCAGCAGCTCCAGCCCGAAGCGGTAGCTGCCGAACAGCCGCGCCTGGTTCAGATCCACCAGCCAGCACAGGGCCGGCGCTGCGAGCGCCACCCAGGGCAAGGCGTGCTGCATCAACTGTCGCCGGCTCAGGATGGCGAAGCAGAACAGGCCGAGCAAGGGCCCATAGGTGTAGCCGGCCAGCTTGAGGATGAGGTTGACCATGCTCGGGTCGTCCAGCCAGCGGAAGCCGAGTGTCAGCAGCAGGAACACCAGCGCATAGCCGATGTGCACGCCGCGTCGCACGCGGGCCTGCTGTCGCTCGGTGAGATCGGCGCGCTCGTGCAGGCGCAGCAGGTCGAGGCAGGTGCTGGCGGTGAGCGCGGTGATGGCGCCGTCGGCGCTGGGAAACAGTGCGGAGATCAGCGCCAGCACGAACACCAGTTGCACCCAGATCGGCAGGTGGTGCAGCACCACGGTGGGAAAGAGCTGGTCGCCCTGGGCGGTGATGCCCTGCTGCTGCGCGAACAGGCTGAGCAGCCCGCCGAGAAACAGGAACATCGCCACCACCACGACCATGATCGCAGCCATCAGCAGCATGTTCTTCTGCGCGTCGCCCAGGTAGCGCACGGAGATGTTCTTCTGCATCATTTCCTGGTCCAGCCCCGTCATGGCCACCGCGATGGCCGCGCCGGCCAGCAATTGCTTGGCCCAGAAGCTGGCGCTGTCCGGGTTGCTGTCCACCACCTGCGCCAGGCCGCTGCGGCGCAGCGCCTGCCAGCCCTCGAGGGCATCGAGCTGCAGGGTCTGCAGCAGGAAGACCGTGCAGATCACCAGGCCGGCCAGCATGCCCGCGGTCTGCAGGGTGTCGGTCCAGACGATGGTCTTCACGCCGCCCTCCATCGTGTACAGCAGGATCATCACCAGCACCACGGCCGCGCTCAGCCAGAAGGGCAGGCCCATGCGCGCCAGCACCATGTCCTGCAGCACCCGCACCACGAGGTACAGGCGCGCCGCTGCGCCCAGCGTGCGCGAGACGATGAAGAAGGCCGCACCGGTGCGCTGCGCCGCGGCCCCCAGCCGATGCGCCAGCACCATGTAGATCGAGCTCACCTGCAGCCGGTAATACAGCGGCAGCAGCACGAAGGCCACCGTGGCATAGCCCAGCAGCTGGCCGAGCACGATCAGCAGGTAGGCAAAGCCGCTGCGGCCCACCATGCCGGGCACGCTGATGAAGGTGACGCCGGACAGCGAGGTGCCGATCATGCCGAAGGCCACCAGCAGCCAGTGGCTGCGCTTGTTGCCTGTGAAGAAGCTGGCGTTGTCGGCGCGCCGTGAGGTCCACCAGGCCACGCCCAGCAAGAGCGCGAAGTAGCCGACGATGAAGCCCAGCAGCACGGGCGCCGAGATGGCGGCGTCCGCCGAGGGCGATGGCCTTGTTGCTGCGATGCTGACGTTCAAAGCGGGCGTACTGTTCATGAGCCCTGCCGGCCGGGGTGCAGGATGTCGTCCAGGCACGCCGGGCCGGCCCGGGCCAGCTCGGCGGCCTTCAGGTGCATGCGCATGGCACGGTGGCTGACGCGGATGTCGGCGCCCAAGCGCGCCTGCGCGCTGGCCAGGATGCTGGGGTGCAGCCCGGCGGCGCGGCCCGACAAGACCACCGGCCTCGGGCCATGGCGCGTGATGTGCACCTGCGCCAGCCAGGCCAGCTCATCGCCCGCGCGTTGCAACAGCGTCAGCGCCAGCGGGTCTCGCTCGGCACAGCCCGCGATCACCTGGGCCAGCTGGCCGATGGCACCGCGCTCCTGCCCGTAGATGAAGGCCCGCGTGGCAGCCCACTGGCTGCCGCCCACGCTGTGCATCAGCTCGCGCGCCAGGGCCGATTGCTGCCAGCTGCCGGGGGCCTCGTCCTCGCGGCGCCAGATCTGCTTGAAGGCCTGGCACACCATCCACACGGCGCTGCCGCCGTCATCGAGCACGTGGCCACGCCCGCCCACGCGGTGAAAGTGGCCGTGCTCGTCGATGTAGGCCGACATCGAGCCCGTGCCGGCATACACCATGTAGCCCTCGCCGGGTGCGAAGTGGCTGAGGTAGCCCATCACGATGTCGTCGGCCAGGCAGATGCGCTGCACGGGCAGGCCCAGCGCAGCAGCGGTGGCTTGCCGATAGCGGGCGGCCTGTGGCCCGTCCGGATCAAAGCCCGTGATGCCAGCCACCAGGCCGCCCAGTGCGGCCAACGCGGTGTGCGCTTGCAAGGCCTCGGCCAAGGTCGACAGCGTGGCCTGCACCTGCTGCCAGTCGGCATCGCTGCACGGCCGGCCGGGCATGCCCGGCAACTCGCCTTCGGCCAACACAGGCCCAGCGGCCTGCACCAGGGCCCAACGCGTGGCCGTGCCGCCCACATCGAGGCCGAGGCCGATGGCCTGTGGCGCAGTGCGCTGCTGGGTGATGGACACGCGGTGTGCTGGCTTCGTGGGGGGTGCATCAATGTACAGGCCAAAGCCGAACAGTTAGGGATGGGTGGGCGCAGGCAACACTGGCACATTGGCGCGGCCACCTGGTGCGGTCGCACCAGGGGCGGTTTGATGAAGCTGGCCATGGCGATGGGATCGAGTGGATCGCGTGGGCGGCTTCTCTTTGCGGAGCCTCACCCATGCCGGCATTCATACTCCTGGGCTGGATCGTGGGCGTGCTGTTGGCGCTGAGCGTGGGTCTGTTCGCCTTGCTGGCCTTCGGCTTGCCCGTGGCCACGCTCATCGCGGCCTTGGTGGGCACGCCGCTGGCATTGTTCGCGCCGCTGCTCACGGCACTGGCGGCACTCATGCCGGGCCTGGCGGCCGTGATCGCAGCGGCGCTGGCGGGGCTGTCGGTGCTGCTGCTGGCGCTGCTGGCGGTGATCGCGATCCTGGTGGCCTACGCACTCGTCTACCTCGCGGGCTATGCCATTGCCACGGCGGCCATCACGCCTTTGTTGCCCGGACTCACCGGGGTGCCGGGCCTGAGCTTTCCGCTGGCCTCACCCATCGCCACGCCGCCGGGCGCCGGGGCGGTGACGGTGCCGCCCACACCCGGCGAGTTCTTGGCGCGCGGCCTGATGATCGGCTTCAACGCCAGCGTCAACTTTCTGCTGATCCTCCTGCTGGCGCTGATCGATCCGGTATGGGCACCCATCGTGGCGGTTTATGCCTTCGTCTTGATCTCGCTGGCGGCCATCGTGTTCGTGGCGCGCAACCGGGTTTATCAAGGCTTTCTGGGCTGGTCGGCGTGGCTGTTTCCGGTGTCGTATGTGGCCACGCTGGCGGGCTTTCTGCTTTTTCTGTTCAACACCATCGCCTCGGTGTTGAGCGGCGCTGCGGGTTTTGGTGTGGCGCTGGATTTCACCACCGGGGTGGTCGAATCAACGGGCGGCTTCATCCTCAGCTTGTCGAGCTTTGCGGGCGGCTTCTCGCTCGGCAACTTCACCTTCTTGATGCGCGTGGGCGTGCCGGCGGTCTTCACCGCGCCCTCGACCAGCTCGCACGAGACCGGGCACTCGCTCAGCACGGCGGCCTTCGGCGGCGTGGTGCTGTGGATCAATGCCATCGACGAGAACGTGCCACCGTTCGCCAGGCGCAATCTGGCTTATGGCGAGTTGCTGGCCGAGGGGCATTCGCGCGGCATGCCGGGCACACCGGCCGCGGATTACTCCATCCGTTTGTGGCGTTAGGAAGATAGGCATGTCCACAGAGCTTCACGCCGCTGTTGCACGGGCGCACACGCAAGACCTGCCGGCGCCGCTGCACTGGCGACAACTCATCGTGAGGCCCGGGCTGTGGCTCGGCGACCGGCAGCCCATCGAGCTCGGCGACGGCTTTGGCAGCCCGGCCCAGCGGCAGCGCACCGCGCATCGCATCGCCTTCTGGCGTTCACTGTGCGGCTGCCAGCTGGCCGCCTTGGCCTTTCTGGGCGCGATCGGCTGGCAACTGTGGTCGCGCCCGGCCGGGCAGGCCATCGACGGCTGGGCGATCGCGCGCTGGCTCGGCATGGCCTTGCTCGCGGCCCTGATGGTCAAGCTCGGCGTGCTGGCGCTGGCGCGTGGGGCCGCTGCGCTGGAGCTGTGGTGGCCGTGGCGCGCTGGGCGCGCCGGCGCGCCCGAATCCCACGAATCCTGGGAGCAAGCCCCATGAGCAAGTGCACTGAGATCGGCCAGTGGATCCACGACCAGATCGAGCAGCCCATCGAACGCTTCTTCGAGCAGGCCTACGAGGCTTGCACCGAGGCACGGCGCTGGGTAGAGCGGGAAGTCCGCCGGCCCATCGAGACCTGGCGCCAGCAGCAAGAGGAGCAATGCAAGAAGCAGGAGTGCGTGTGGCTCTGCCTGTGCTGCAACAAGTGGGTGTGCACGCTCATCACGGTGCTGGTGAGGGTGATCGAGTGGGTGATCGAGATCGTTGGCGAGTGGCTGGTGGAGACCGTCTGCCGCATCATCGTCACCATCGTCCGCGTGGTGGTGATGATCCTCGTGGAAATCATCAAGTGGGTGGTGATCGCCATCGTGTGCCTGGTGGAGGCGCTTTGCCAGGCGCTGATCGTGCTGGCGGCGCTGGCCATCCTGGCGGCCTTGCTGTGCATCGCTGCCGGGCCCGTCCCGGCGCTGGCGCCGCTCGCGCTGCCTTTGCTCGGCCCGGCTGTTGTGGCCGCCGTGGTGGCGATGGGCGTGATCAAGCTGTTGTGCGAGGTGAGCTGGTGCCGCTGGATCGGCATCGTCGGCTGGGCGCTCAAATGGGCCACGCTGGGCGCGGGCTTGATGGGCTTGTGGTTTGTCGCCGTCGGCTCGGGTCTGGCCATGGCGGTGTATGGCGGCATCGTGTCGGCGCTCATGCTGGCCCTCGAATCGGGCTCGTGCAGGCTGCCGCGCATGCGGGCCTGGCCATGAGGCCGTGGTCTAACATGCGCGCATGCCCACACCGCTGAGTGGCGTCTACGCGCCCGTGCTGACGCCCTTCAACCGCGATCTGCAGCCTGACGCCGCGCGCTTCATCGCGCATTGCCAGTGGCTGGTGCAGCAGGGCGCCGGCCTGGCCATCTTTGGCACCAACTCCGAGGCGGCTTCGCTGTCGACCGGTGAGCGCATGGCCCTCACCGAGCAATTGCTGGCCGCCGGTGTGCCGGCCGCCAGGCTGATGCCGGGCACCGGGGCCTGCGCGCTCACCGACGCGGTGGCCTTGACGCGCCACGCCGTGAGCCATGGCGCGCCCGGCGTGCTGGTGCTGCCGCCGTTCTTCTTCAAGCAGCCGAGCGACGACGGCCTGTTCGCCTACTACAGCGAAATCATCGAGCGTGTGGGCAGTGAGCAATTGGCCATCTACCTGTACCACATCCCCCAGCTCAGCGGTGCCCCGATCACGCTGGGCCTGATCGAGCGGCTGCTCGCGCGCTATCCCAGGACGGTGTTGGGCGCCAAGGATTCGTCGGGCGACTGGGCCAATGCCAAGGCCATGATCGATCGGTTCGGTGGCAGCGGCTTCGCCGTGTTCCCGGCCAGCGAATCGTTGCTGGCCCAAGCGCTGGCCATCGGCGGCGCAGGCTGCATCAGCGCCACGGTGAACATGAACCCGGCGGGCATCCGGGCGCTGTTCGACGGCTGGCACAGCGGGCAGGGCGAGGCGCTGCAGGGCCGGGCAAACGTGATCCGGCAGATCTTTCAGGCCCTGCCGATGATCCCCGCGATGAAGCGTGTGCTGGCCGAGTGCACCGGCGACGCGGCATGGCGCACGGTGCGCCCCCCGCTGTGCGCCATGGATGACGCGGGCGCCGCCGCGCTGATGTCGGCGCTGCGCGACGCGGGCTTCTCGATGCCCGGCCATCCGGCGCGCGCGGTGGCCTGAAGGCGCTATCCTTTCTGTGACGTGAAACCGGAGGCTGCCCGTGCCAACTCAGATTGCTTCGCGTCGCTGGCTGTGGGCGCTCGTGCTGGGCGCGGTGCTGCCGCTGGCCACGACGCACGGGCAGGCGCAGCAAGGGGCGAACAAAGTGCAGGACACCCGCTATGTCGTTTTCCATCGCCCCGGCCCGGCCTGGCTGCCGGGCAAGGGCATGTTCGAGCAGCCCGGCGTGCGTGCCCATGTGGTCCACTATCGCCAGTGGCTTGAGGCCGGCAAGCTCGAACTGGGCGGCCCGCACCTCGATGCCGCAGGCGGCGGCATGATGATCCCGGTGGCGGGCCTCGCGCAAGACGAAGTGCAGCGCTTTGCCAGCGAAGATCCGGCGGTGAAGGACGGCACGCTCAGCTTCGAGGTGCGGCCGTGGCTCATCGGCATGAGCAAGTAGCGGCCCCAGCCAAACCCCACAGGCACGAGACCCATCCGCATGTCTGCAGCCATGATCATCGCCCTGGTGTGCACGGTGGCGCTCTTCGTCACCACGGCCTACTTCATCATGGGCTCGATCCCGCTGCTGGTGCTCAAGCACGACACGCCGCTGGACGCCCGCTTCGTGCGCGGCTTCTTCAACCTTTACTACCGCGCCGCCTTCGTGACGGCCACCGCCACCGCGATCAGCTTCGCGTTTGCGGGGCGGGCAGGGCATGCGGCCGGCGCAGCTGCGTTGGCACTCATGGCCGTGGCGCTGCGCAGCCAGGTGATCCCCAAGATGGATGCGCTCGGCGCGCAGATCCAGTCAGACTTCATGCAGGCCATTCCCGGCTTCCGCCGAACCCACGTCACCGCCATCCTCATCAACGTGGTCCAGCTCGTGGCCATCGTGTGGAGCCTGATGTCCTTGGGCTGAGGGTGCGGGCCGGGCGCAAGGTGCATCTGGTCGGCCGTGGGGTCAGCGCGCCTACAGCGCGATGACAGGCCCGCAGAAAAGAAGAAGGGGTTGGCACCTTGTGAGTGCCAACCCCTTGATTTCTGTGGTGCCCGAGACCGGATTCGAACTGGTGACCTTCGCATTACGAATGCGCTGCTCTACCAACTGAGCTACACGGGCCTCGCATCGCTTGCTGTCGGCTTGCGCCTTCAGCCACCGATACGGTGAACCCCGGAGTATAGCGAACTTCTGTGCTCAGCTCGCCGCAGCGTGGTAGTCCGTCACGCGCTGCACCTCGTTCTTCGAGCCGAGCATGACGCTGACGCGCTCGTGCAGCTTGCTGGGTGTGACGTCCATGATGCGCTGCTGGCCGTTGGTGGCCAGGCCGCCGGCCTGCTCGACGAGAAAGGCCATCGGGTTGGCCTCGTACATCAGGCGCAGCTTGCCGGGCTTGTCGGGCTCGCGCTGGTCCCAGGGGTAGAGGAACACGCCGCCGCGGGTGAGGATGCGGTGCACGTCGGCCACCATGCTGGCCACCCAGCGCATGTTGAAGTCCTTGCCGCGCGGGCCGTTCTTGCCGGCCAGGCACTCGTCGATGTACTGGCGCACGGGCGCGGCCCAGTGGCGCATGTTGGACATGTTGATGGCGAACTCCTTGGTGTCCGCCGGGATCTGCACCTGGTCTTGCGTGAGCACCCACGAGCCCGTCTCGCGGTCGAGTGTGAACATGGCCACGCCTTCGCCCACGGTGAGCACGAGCGTGGTCTGCGGGCCATACACGCAGTAGCCGGCGGCGGCCTGCGCGCGGCCGGGCTGCAGGAAATCTTCTTCGCTCACGCCGCGGTGGTGGCCCACCTTGCGCAGCACCGAGAAGATGGTGCCGATGGAGACATTGACGTCGATGTTGCTGCTGCCGTCGAGCGGGTCGAACAGCAGCAGGTACTCGCCCTGCGGGTAGCGGTGCGGCACCACGTGGATGGAGTCCATCTCCTCGCTGGCCATGGCCGCGAGATGGCCGCCCCATTCGTTGGCCTCGATCAGCACCTCGTTGGAGATGACGTCGAGCTTCTTCTGCACTTCGCCCTGGATGTTCTCGGTCTCGGCGCTGCCCAGCACCTCGCCCAGCGCGCCCTTGTTGACCGAGATGGCGATGTGCTTGCAGGCGCGGGCCACCACCTCGATCAGCAGCCGCAATTGGCTGGGGATGTGGCCGTGCTCGCGTTGCTGCTCGACGAGGTAGCGGGTGAGACTGACTCGGGACATGATCAGCTTTCCAATGATTTGGTGACGATCTCGCGCACGTCGTTGCTGAGGTCGGCGCGGGCGGCCACGCGGGCCACGGCTTCGCGTGCGGCGCTGCGCCAGGGCTCGGCCAGCTGGCTCCAGCGGTCCATGGCGCGGGCCAGGCGTGCTGCCAGTTGCGGGTTGATCGCGTCGAGCTCGATCACGCGGTCGGCCCAGAACACATAGCCCGCCGCGTCGGCGCGGTGGAAGGCGGCGGGGTTGCGCATGCAGAAGCTGATGATCAGGCTGCGCGCGCGGTTGGGGTTCTTCAGCGAGAAATCGGGGTGCTGCATCAGCGCCTTGACGCGCTGGAAGACGCGGCCTGCGCCGTCGCCCAGCGGCTCGCAGGTTTCGGCCTGCAGCGCGAACCACTTGTCGATCACCAACTCATCGCCGGCGAACAGGCTGTGGAACTGCGCCAGCGCGGCCTCCGCCAGCGGCGCCTGCGCGTCCACCAGGGCGCCGAGCGCGGCGATGCGGTCGGTCATCTGGCCGGCATCCTTGAAGCGCTGGTAGGCACGGCCCTGCCACACGCTGTCGCCGCTGGCCACGGCCTGCAGCACGATCATGCGCAGGGCCAGGTTGGCCAGCGCGCGGCGGCCGGATTGGTCCACGTCGGGTCGGTAGCCCTCGCGCACCTGGTGGGCCTCGAAGGCCCACAGCCAGTCGGCCTGCAGGCGGGTGGCCAGCTGCAGGCGGAACTGCTCGCGCACGGCGTGGATGCGCTGCGGGTCGACCACCGCGCAGCGCTCGGCCACATACGATTCGCTGGGCGGCAGCAGCACGTGCTGCTTGAACGCGGCGTCGAGCGTGGCGTGGCGCAGCACGGCGCGCATGGCCTCGATGTAGGGCTCGTCGAGCAGCATCGGGCCACCATCGGCCAAGGCGGCCTGCATGCGGCTCAGCGCCAGGCGCTGGGCGGCCTCCCAGCGGTTGAAGGCGTCGCTGTCGTGGGTGAGCTGCACCAGCAGGGCGGCATCGTCGAGGCCGTCGTCGAGGTTGACGGGCGCGGAGAAGCCGCGCAGCAGCGAGGGCACCGGCGGCGTGTCCACGTTGATGAAGCAGTACTGCGCTTCGGCCTGCGTGAGCACCAGCACGCGCTCGGTGCCGACGGGCGCGGCCTCGCCCTGCAACTGCAGATTGAGCGCGCTGCCATCGGCGGCAGACAGCAGGCCCATGGCCACCGGCATCACGAAGGGAAGCTTGTCGGGCTGGCCTGGGGTGGCGGCGCAGCTTTGCTTCAGGCGCAGCGTGTAGGTGCGGGCTTGCGCGTCGTAGTCGCCGCGCGCCTGCAGCGTGGGCGTGCCGGCCTGGGCATACCAACGTTTGAATTCAGGCAGATGCTGCTGCAGCGCGCTGTCGGGGTTGGCGTCGCCGATGGCCTGGGCGAAATCGTCGCAGGTGACGGCCTGGCCATCGTGGCGCTTGAAGTACAGGTCCATGCCGCGGCGGAAGCCCTCGCGGCCCACCAGCGTGGCCATCATGCGCACCACCTCGGCACCCTTCTCGTAGATGGTGGAGGTGTAGAAGTTGTTGATCTCGACGTATTCGTCGGGGCGCACCGGGTGGGCCATCGGGCCGGCGTCCTCGGGGAACTGCACGGCGCGCAGCCCGCGCACATCGTCGATGCGCTTGACGGCACGGGCCGAGCGCGAGCCGGCCATGTCCATCGAGAACTCCTGGTCGCGGTAGACCGTGAGGCCTTCTTTCAGCGAGAGCTGAAACCAGTCGCGGCAGGTGATGCGGTTGCCGGTCCAGTTGTGGAAGTACTCGTGGCCGACCACGCTTTCGATGCCGTTGAAGTCGTCGTCGGTGGCCGTGGCCGGGCTGGCCAGCACGTACTTGGTGTTGAAGATGTTCAGGCCCTTGTTCTCCATCGCGCCCATGTTGAAGTCGCTCACGGCGACGATCATGAAGCGGTCCAGATCGAGGGGCAGGCCGAAGCGGGCCTCGTCCCAGGCCACCGAGGCGACGAGCGAATTCATCGCGTGCTCGGTCTTGTCCAGGTCACCCCGGCGCACATACACCTGCAGCAGGTGATCCTTGCCCGAGCGGGCGCGGATGCGCTGCTCGCGTGCCACCAGATCAGCGCCCACCAGCGCAAAGAGGTAGGCGGGCTTGGGGAAGGGGTCGTGCCACTTGGCCTGGTGGCGGCCATTGGCCAGCGTCTTCTGCTCCACCAGGTTGCCGTTGCTCAGCAGCACGGGGTACTTGGCGCGGTCGGCACGCAGCGTGACGGTGAACACGGCCATCACGTCGGGCCGGTCGAGAAAGTAGGTGATGCGGCGGAAGCCCTCGGCCTCGCACTGCGTGAAGAAGCCGCCACCCGAGGTGTACAGGCCCGACAGCGCGGTGTTCTTCTCGGGCGAGCAGGTGTTGCGGATCTCCAGCACGAAGCTGGTGCGATCGGGCGGGTTGTCGATGATCAGCAGATCGCCTTCGTGGCGAAAGCTCACGCTCTCGCCATCGGCCTGCACGCGCAGCAGGTTCAGGCCCTCGCCGTGCAGTTGCAGCGGCTGGCCCTCAGGCTGGTCGAGGTTGCGCACGATGGTCAGGCGGCTGGCGACGATGGTCTTGGCCGGGTCCAGATCGAACGTCAGCTCGGCGCTGCGGATCCAGAACGCCGGGGCCGTGTAGTCCGCACGGCGAATCACGGTGGCTTGGCCTTCACGCATGGTGGTGTCTCTCGTCTCGGGTCTTATGGGTGGTTGGGATCGAACGCACACAGGTCGGCGCAGGTGGCCACCAGGTTGTCGAATGCTGCAAAGGCCTGCGCCGGCGCGGTGGTGGTGAGCGCCACGGCGCGCATGCCGGCGCGGCGTGCGGCCTCCACACCGAGGGGCGCGTCCTCGAACACCAGGCAGCGCTCGGCGGGCACGCCCAGGCGGCGCGCGGCTTCAAGAAAGAGGTCGGGGTGCGGCTTGCCGCGAAAGCCCTGCTCGGGACTCACCGTGGTGGCCACGTGGGCATCGATGCCAAAGCGCTCGTAGGCCACGGCGATGTTGCCGTCGGGTGATGCGGTGCACACGGCCATGGGCATGCCGCGCTGCTGGCCCAGGCGCAGCAACTCGGCGGCGCCGGGGATCAGGCCCAGGCGTTGCCTGGCCTCATCGCGGTAGAAGGCCTCCTTGGCGTCGGCCATGGCCTGGCGCTCGGCCTCGCTGTGCTGCGGGAACAGGTCGGCCAGGATCTCGGCATTGGTGCGCCCCGCGGTGGCGGCAAAGAAGCCGTGCTCATCAAAGGCCAGGCCGGTGCTGGCAAACCAGCGCCGCCACGCATCGTGGTGCAGGGGCATGCTGTCGATCAGGGTGCCGTCCAGATCGAACAGCCAGGCCTCGATGGGTGCGCTGCCGCTCACGGTCACCGCCACGCTCACAGGCCCTGCTTCAGGCTGGCCTCGATGAAGGCATCGAGATCGCCGTCCAGCACCTTCTGCGTGTTGCTGATCTCGACGTTGGTGCGCAGGTCCTTGATGCGGCTGTTGTCCAGCACATAACTGCGGATCTGATGCCCCCAGCCCACGTCGGTCTTGGTGTCCTCGAGCTTTTGCGCTTCTTCCTGCCGCTTGCGCATCTCGTGGTCATAGAGGCGCGAGCGCAGGCGCTTCCAGGCCACGTCGCGGTTGCTGTGCTGGCTGCGGCCGTCCTGGCACTGCACCACGATGCCGGTGGGGATGTGCGTGAGGCGCACCGCCGAGTCGGTCTTGTTGATGTGCTGGCCACCGGCGCCGCTGGCGCGGAAGGTGTCGGTGC
>Ga0268298_10002343_pt1 | contig 20796 bp, 18 predicted proteins | sample WWTPWeurt_MetaG_FD_194462 | JGI IMG/M metagenome (GOLD analysis project Ga0268298, IMG submission 194462) | Activated sludge microbial communities from WWTP in Nijmegen, Gelderland, Netherland - WWTP Weurt | ecosystem: Engineered > WWTP > Aerobic digester > Activated sludge | place... | reverse complement strand
TGCTGCTGCGTGACCTGCCCAGCGCCGATGAGGATACGATCGAGTCGCTTAAACTGATAGAAACCGCGGGTGTTCGCGCCGCGAAAATAGTGGGTGATCTGTTGGAAAGCGCGCGCAAGGAAAAAAGGGAGGAGTACGAAGAGATCTCTTTGAACGAAACAATTCAAAATGCGCTTTCAATGGTCAGCTTTGAAATAAAAAATCGTTCCATAACGGTTAAGCTCGAATTGGACGATAAGATGCCGAACATTTTCGCCCACAAAAACAAATTGATAGGAGTTTGGATCAATTTAATTGTCAACGCTCTGGGGGCGATAGAATCAACAAAGGGTGTAATTTCGATTTCCACCCGTTACGAAAAGCAGGAATACCAAATTATTTTTTCTGATAATGGGAAAGGGATTTTGCCGGAAAATCAAGAGCAAATATTTAAACCTTTTTTCACTACAAAAAAAGTCGGCACCGGTACTGGCTTGGGGTTATTTGTGAGTCTTCAGGTGATCAAAGAACACCATGGGGATATTCATTTTGAGACGAAGCCAGACAAAGGTACAAGTTTCATCATCATAATACCCAACATCAAGCGGAATGAAGCCTGATTCTATTCGGTCTTGGTCAACTAATGGATCGCGCCAGACGGAATCCCATGGATGGCGAAAGATGATTGGGTAAAACTCCCTCTCGCACTGCACAGCGGGCAAGTTTGCGTGAGTAATACCAGGCCCCGCCTCGCACCACATAACGTCCATTGGGTTTTATTTCTTCTCTGTTTGTATTAGGGCGGTAAGGATACGGCATAAACAGCGATTGAGTCCACTCCCAAACATTACCAACCATATCCGCCGCGCCGCACACACTATCCCCGCCTGGAGAATAAGATCCAACCGGGGTGGTTCCTTTTTTGTCACTCTCGACCGTATTACAACGCCACGGGTCAAAAGTATTTCCCCACGGGAATATCCGTCCATCCTCGCCACGGGCGGCACGTTCCCATTCTGCTTCAGTTGGAAGTCTATAATTCAATTCGGTTTTTTCGTTAAACCAACGAATATACGCCTCGACATCAAGCTTGGACACTCCAACTACAGGATGATCATCAGTGCCTTCAGGGTAGGTATAACCAGGCCAATTGCGTGGAATTCGGTGACCCAGATCCCATATGAACGTATAATATTCCGCGTTGGTCACAGGATATTGAGCAATTTCAAAGGCGGGTAAGGTGATGAGATGTTGTGGTTGTTCGGCTACAAACAGATCGTTGTCTGACCATTCATAAGCCCAGTCTGATTCTTTTAACTGTAATTGTTTAATATTGTCGTCACTCGTGCCCATTAAGAAACTCCCCTTGGGAACTTCAAGCAATACAGATGGCTTTATTTTATGGGGAGCTCGGGGAGCTACTTCCCATCCTTCGGCATTCAACTTTGAATCAGTCATGTGTTACCTTCCTTTTACAATTGATTAATAATGGAAGAATAAATCTTGAGTACTTTATCAATGTTCGCGCTCACATCCTGGCTAATTGCAAATAAAAATGGTTCCTTGCTGGCTTTTTTTTGATAAACATCAAGTTGATCGATAGTGCTTAAGATGGCATTTTTCCATGCATCTGGGGTGTTTTTTACCCATTGTCCATATTGTAATAGTTCATGAAAAGTTAATTGTTCGCTGGCGATCCATGGGGTCTTGGATATCATAAATTCAAGCAGCTTAGCAGTACTCAGACGAACATCGTAATTTCCATAGATAGGCGCGAGTCCAATATCCAACTTAAGTAAAATGGTGACCCACTCTTCAAAAGAGCGGGGATAATATATCTTTATTTGTGCCGGATCAATATCAAACTTCATGTCCGAACCTTTTTCCAGGTTACATAATATTAATTTCACCTCTGGCTGCTTTTGGCATACATATTCCATGGCGGCTAACAGGCCGCTTTTCATAAGGCTGTCGTAATTTACGCTATCACCCAATCCAATCCAAACTTCATTTTCGTGGGTCTTATCTAAGACTGGGTATTGGTAGGTGTTTATGTAATCTGGTATTTGATAAATGTTTGTAAATTGCGACCAATCATCCACGAGTCGAGTAGATGATACGGTAGCCGCGTCCACCATATTAAGTCCCCACTTGAATTGTTCTAGAGGGCTCGGATCAATAGGGGTGTCATCTTTGGCGATCCAACCTTCCAAAGGTACCCCATGAAACCAAAATGAATATTCAGGCTTGTCGGCAGTCATGAAGTTGACCGCCTGGTCAAAGTCCACGATCACCCTTTTATCACGCGCCTTCCAGTATTGAAGGGCGTTAAGAATCGGTCCGTATAAATAACGATAAATGACAAGAATATCAGAACCTGCACACATCAGTTGCGCATCCACCGTGTTTTGAGCAAAAGAGTTTATGTCCAATAGGTTTGCGCTATGAGACCCGGTTCGATTGATCGCGTCAACAAGGTTGCGGCATCTTAATTGGACTCTAAGCTGATCTGTCAGACAATTTGAATAAATATAGGTAATTACCACTTTAATGCTCCGCCATCAGGTGTGACGCGTCTTTTTTACTTGTATTGGTTAAGCGGTCAATAGCTTCCAACCATAACCTTCCCACATAATTCATTTCCCTGGATCTGGCAGCATGTTTACCCGCCTCCCCCAGGCTGCGGCGAAATTCATCATCCATGATGAGGTGTCTTAAGTTGAGATGCCATTCATCAAGAGTCTCAGATATGATTCCTCCGGCCTGCCAGCGGCGAAAAGAGGAGATTGGAGACGCGATCCAGGGAATTCCTTTTGCGCCGGCTTCGACCAAGATCGTATCGGCCAGAGAGGTGTTGTATGGAAGGTTACGCAAGGGGACTAATAAGACATCTATCTGACTTAATAGGTAGGGGAATTCCTCATGCGCAACCACCGGCAGATACATGCGTCGATTTTCCGGCAAATTCTCAAATAAACGATAAGCCTGTGGATTACCGATAATCACGATGCGGGTATTGGGAAACTCGCGGACAATCCGGATGATAAAACGGCGAATAAACAACAGGTCTTCCAATTGACCGCTTGTGCCCACCCACCCAATATTTATGGTGCTGCGAGGATGCGTGCTTTTATTCCAAAGCTTATTTTGATGGGACCATCCGTCCGGGATGACGCAGACATTATCAACCAACACCTTTAAAGAATCAGCTTGCGCCTCGGACGGCACAGAAACCATGCTTGCCATCGAAATTGCGGAATTATACGCATTGCTCCTTGTCTGATTCCCCAATCCTTTTGTATTGTATTCATGGTGAGAGGCCGGCTGTTTCTCAAAATCGGTGTCAAGATCCACAATGATTGGGGTATTTCCAAACGATAAAGCAGAAAGGCTTTCAAGCAGCGCCGGGTTTGTATGTGGGTTACTTGTAATGACAATGTGCGGTTTTAGGTCCCGTCCAGAAACATATTCTCCCTTTTCTAAAACCTTGCAACCGTACGATTCCAATGCCGATTTGAGCAGGGTCATCCGGTTTGACTTTTTCTCAATATCCGGCAAAAGCATCAGAATATTTCCATTAAACTGAAGAGCGGGTAAATCATTATCCTCATCTTTCAGGGATTTACCATCTTCTTTTGCGACCAACTGGTAATCAATGTTGAGCTGAAGGCTGCGTAATGATTCGGCCAGCTCGGACCGTCCATCGACATGAGCCTGCCGAATGTTCAATTCGATAAGTGCCGGGAGGAGCTCGTCAATTTCATCCAAATGTTTGGAAACCAATTCAGCAGGGTTTTCACTATTAAGGATCTTTTCGAGCAAGAGCGCTGCCCGCAGAATATCATTTTCATTGATGATTTGAGTTTTTCCAGTTAAACGCTGGAGTAAACGCGCAACTGCCGGCAGGTCGGTCGGGATAGGCTCTTCAATTCCGTTTTTATCATCAATTTCTTCCGCAAGGCTGATCTGGTGCTCGATGGTCTTATTTTGCGGATCCAATTGTTGAGCGTGCAAATAGATACTTTTTGCAGTTTTGCCATCGCCGCTTGCTAAATAAAAATTCCCAAGTATGTGAAGAGTTTCAAGATCATCGGGATAATCCACCAATATCTTGCTGAAAACATCCAGCGCGTCGGCTAGCCGGTTGTCGTTCAAATAAGTTTTACCTAATATTTTTCTTACTTTTAATTCTGGTTTCATCAGGTTCACCAATTGAGCTTAGGATCGTTTCATGACGCTGAATTTTTATCCAAATCATAGCACTTCGAAACGGGTGCATGGTTTCTGCCGCAATGTGTAGGGCGGCTTTTATAGATATAGGGTCGTGATTCATCAACTGCGTGTTTAGTATAGTTTATTAATAAAATATATCCTATAAACCCTTTCTGAATATTGCGTAAAGATGGGATAAAAGAATTTATGCGCAAATAATATCGATTTTATGTACCATTTACTTACATTTCCCGGCATTAACAATAGAATTGCACATCATGACAAATAATGTTAGTCAAATACCATCCACGTACAATCTTTCGGGAATGACTGCTCAGCCCAATGCTGCCGAATCGTCATCGAATGACATGCTCTCCTCGTTCAAAGAAATCCTTTCCACCATGATGATGACGAGTGGTGGTTTGTCTTCAGGTCAACAAAATAGTTCCGGGCTTAGTGATTTGATGGCTCCTCTCATGATGATCACCTTGCTTGAAAAATTGGTGGAGGGATTGGTCGAGCAGGAAACGCCAGCAGGGACTGTGCAGCAAAAAGATTTATTCAACCAGGGAAGCAAAGTTGAACCTTCCGGTCGCCCCGTAGGAGGAGTATTAACCCAGAACTATCACCCTGGACATAATGGATTGGACTTTGGTATTCCGGTAGGCACTCCAATAGAATCGACCATGGATGGCAAGGTTGTGCATGCCGGCTGGAATAATCAAGGATATGGGAATCTGGTTATTGTAGAGAATGGCGCCTATAGAACGTACTATGCCCATCTTTCCAGTATTCCTGTGTCAGTGGGTGATACTGTGCGTGCCGGGACGACGATTGGCCTTTCAGGAAATACTGGAAACTCGACTGGACCACATTTGCATTATGAAATACGAAAAAACAATATTCCTGTTGATCCAACTTCGACGACCCTGGGTTCCTTCGTATAAAGAGGATCAGTCCTGCATAAAATAGGTATTACAGATATGCAGGTAATCTAATTCATGACCGCACAATTGAGAGCGCCCGATTGACATCCAACATGGACCTATTACAAGTATTAAGACAGCTTGCCCAAAAGCGATCTGAGATCAAGATGTTGAATATTTATAAGGGCCTGCCAATCTCTTATGAAACCAGCATAGATTCTATTGGCGATTCCGAGATTCAGATGCGCAGTAATAAACATCAGATCGCATGTTTATATTATCAAGGCGAATCCTATTTGCAAGTGGAGGAATTACCTTTTATTATCCGGTCGCAGGTAATGAGTTTGAATCTGGCAAAGGAAAATGCCATATTCTCGAATTTTGAAGCAGTGAAAAATAATATTGGAAGCCGTGGGCAGATTCGAGTCGAGCCTAACGAGCCGCTGATCGTTGCCATCCAATTTAATGGATCTGCATCCGAGATTCTTGCCCCTTTGGCTGATATATCAGCAGGCGGGGCAAGTGTTTATTTTGAGACATACATGTTCCCCGCGCGATTGTCTCAACCCGGTACTGGTCTTACCATGACCATTTCGCTTCCAGATTCCGCGTCACAAAAATTAAAAAAACTTACACAGAAGCCGAGTGTCGAAAATAGAAAATTAAGTATGCCCCTGCGTACAAATCCCCACGAAGGGCAGGATGGCAATATTGTTATTACTGCCCGGGGGATGGTCATTGCGGTCCATCCCGAGTTCCATTTGAAACGCTACAGGGTCAGCGCAAAATTGTTTTTCAAAGACCTGAGCCGTACGGTGATTTTGCAGTATATTTCGCAGCGCCAATCAGAGATCATTCAGGATTTGCGTGTATTATCTGATGAATTGTATAGTCTCAAAAAATAGTATGAAATGAGTTTTCCCGGTCCTCTCCCAGTTTCGCCGATCAATACTGTTGCTGACCAAGAGGTTGGACTTCGGTCCTTTCAGCGTGTAACGGCCCAGGTATTATCAGTGACGGGGACCACTGCAATCTTATCGATCGAAGGGCATCCTGTGGTGGCACAACTAACTTCCGCAGATCAGGCGGCTGCCTTGCTGTCCCAGCGAACAGCTCAATTTATAGTTACACAGTTGACTGATCAGGTGGTAACGCTAAAGTTCGTAAAGAACGACCAAACTCACTCACCATCAACTGGAAATGTCCCGAATGGTCCTGAACTCGCTTTGCGCCTGCTTGAGCAGAACAACATGCCTGTGACGGTCAATAACCTGATGATGGCGCGCTCGGTACTCAAGCAACATTTGCCGGTTACCGCCAAACTCCTCAATGAATTATCTGGCGCTCTTTCAGAATACGGCTCATGGGGTGAGGCAGATGCTGAAATGGCGGCTGCCATGAAAGCTGCGGGGTTGCCAGTGACGGCCGAGAGCCTGAAATTGGCATCACATCAGGCTGCGAAAACTGGCGAATCAGTCTCGGGATTAATCACAATACTATCCCGCCTAATGCAACAGGATTTACCACCAGAACTGCTGAAACAGTTAAAGTTGAATTTACAGACCTTTAACTCAGTGATTATCAATGGGGATGGGGAACCGTCCCAATTGACCGAACAGCTTAAGGCCTCAGTGGATTTATTAGGCAGATCTTTGGAAAGTTTTTTGTTGGAACAAGCTCAAAATCCAAAGGGACTTTTCCCCGAAAAAAGTCTGATAACTCTGGTTCGATTACAAAAAATGCTTGAACAGTTCGGACAAAAAGAGGGGTCCGAAGCCGTCAAGGAATTTCTTGTCAATATTCGCCAAAATCAGCTTATGAATGTTAAGCCCGATCCAATTCCTGGAAGTGGTGTATGGACTGAGATTGGTTTTATGATACAGAGCGCCCGGCAAAAAACCGAAGAAAGATCCTCATCCGCACAGGTACGGATCGCCCATGAATCCAAAGCGGATTCCGACAAAATTAACCCAGCCTATACCCGTTTGGTCATTCAGGTGGATTTGAGTCCGGGCGAGACGGTTGAGGTGGATCTTTCACTGGTCGGCAAGCAAATTCGAACTTCGATGATGGCGTCAGATCCTTTATGGTGCGATCATGCTCAGAGTGAACTGCCTTCCTTCACGGATGCTCTCCAATCACTTGGTTATAACCTGAAAGATGTTCAAATAGGCGTGGGCGATCCCCGGCCATTTGGAGGAATTACGAAGGCGTTGTCGGGTGATACTTTGATGACCGTGAACATTGAGGTGTGAATTGGCTTATAAACGATTCAAAATTTCCCGTCAGTTGGATAATGACGAAAAGCCTTTGATGGCAACCGCATTACAGTACGACCCCGAAAGGGGCGGCGCTCCGAGAGTGGTTGCGAGTGGGCAACGCAAAGTTGCAGAGCAAATTCTGGCTGAAGCAAAGAAACATAACATTTCGATCTATGAAGATGCATCCCTCACCGCCGCTTTGTCCAATGTCAACCTTGGCGAAGAGATCCCAGAGGAACTTTACCGGGTAGTGGCTGAAGTGCTGGCATACATTTATCGTGTGGCTGATAAATATCAAAAATAATCACAACTCGATTAATTTGATTTTTTATTTTATATGTGTTGCAGACGCGGTCAGCATTGTTAAGAATAGGTGGGAGTTATTGAAAAGTAAAAGTCCCAAAAAAATAAATAAAACAAGTTGAAACCATCTTTTGTCAGCGAGATCTTTCCACGCAAGCGCGAGAAAAAGTATGATGGCATAAGTCCAATTTGTAGAATAGAGAAAAATATCCTTCCCATACAGCAGGTGAAGCACAAAATTGAAAGATAGAATGCAAATAAAAGCGAGGGGGAAATGGTTGTCAATTCTCTTTAGATATAAATTCTTCAGGAACAGAGTTGCGCCAAGCACGATCAAACCAAGCCAGAAATAGGCCAGCGTTTTGCCAAAACAGGTCTGATATTTACTTAACTGAATCGGATCAAATTTTGACATCCACACTTTCTGGAATGGGATTTCAGCTTTAAAAACCAACGGAACAGGCGCAACAATGCTGTGCAAGAACATCACCCGCACGATCGCCGAGGCGCGCTCAATGGACGGCGAAAAAGTATTCCCTGTTTCCGCGTTGAGGCTGGAGGGAATAAAAAAATATGGCTGCGAATTTGGGTAGACAAGGTTGTTGAGCAGGGTTAGCGGAAAGATTAACATTGACACAAGCAGTCCATAGCTAATCCATTGTTTAAGGTTTCGTTTTATAAATATAAATGCAATCACTGTGCTGGCAAAGTTTGTGATCGTGATCCCAAAGGATGCCGCGCCAGTGATGATCAATACTAACAATGGTTTATCCTTGAGTAAAAAAACAAGGAATATCATTGTTGTAGCCGCCAGGAAAATATACGTTTCGATCAAAGATCCAAAGACCAGGTGCGCGGCGGATGCGCCTAGAAGCGAGGCGATCAACAAGGCGTAAATTGAATTCCCAACCATATGTTTAATGAAGAACCATGCCAGAAAAACGCATAAGGCTCCTGAAAATGCAACCAGTACAAATGCTGCGGAAAGTTTGTCTCCGTTCAAAGAGAAGGCAATTAAGGTGATTAGGGGTCTAATGATCAATAAGACAAAGGGATGTACTGAACGCCAGTAATAATCCTGATAAGCGTTTGTTGTCAGGCGTGTCCGCCAGAGCAAACCGTCTGTATCGAAGAAGATATCGTCCACATCGAATGTGGGCCGGTTGAAAATGGAAGCGAGGATCAAATACACGATGAAGAAGAGACACGCGATAAGCAGGCCGGACAGGTTTCTTTCCAAAGCTTGAAAAGCCAGGGTTTGTTTCAGTTGTTTTTGTTTGGCAAGGGATAAAAGCAGCGCGGAGATCGGAAGAGCGGGAATAATTGCGGAAATAAAATAAACCAGTTGGGTCTTTTCGAGGTGAAAATATGATGGATCAAAAAGGCTGGTGAATTGCTTTGCCATTTCGAAAGTTCTTAGAATAAAAGATAAAAGAACAATAAACAAAACAGTAGCGAGTCCAAGGTTGACAGGATTGTGCTGAAACCGTTTCCGTGCCATGCCTAGTGAATAATTAAAAAATAAACTCACGCCAGAATGAAATACCAGCGTGAGAAAAACGACATCAAGATCGGCAGTGTGAAAATTGCTAAAAAAGCCTAGCAAATAATAGCTGAGAGGAATGCCGAATAGCCAGGCGGAAATCAAGCGTATATTTATCGAGTGCACGTTAACTACTCGGGGCGGTATTTACAGGGGACAATAAGCTTTATCGTCCCCTGATTTTCTTACTTCAATTCCTGTGCGAGCTGAAGGAATTCGTTCCATTCTTCTTCAAAGAAATGAACAGTGACACTGCTTAATTCAATGTGATAGGTCACTTCGCCGTCCGGTTCCTCGGCTTTCCAGGCAATGAAGTTTTCGGTCTCTGCTATGGTGCTGGTGCGGGGTTCATCATTTTTGTTGCTCATGGGATTCTCCTTAAGATGCTTCTGATTGTTCTGCGAATGTGGACACTATCGTAGCCACGAATTACAAATATAAAGGGGCGCTCACTTTTCCTGATGCTGAAACAGGCCAAATCGCCGCATGAATCGGCGGATTGAAACGATAAATCTCGATCCGATCGGCGGCGGTGGCTGGCGCTGTTCCTCTTCGGGCCAGGGATCTAAATCCAGCATTTTCCGCATGGTGTATTTCCATAAAAGCGCGGCCGTGGCGAGGATCGGCGCGGCAACGACTACGCCAACGATGCCGAATAAATTAGCCGCGACAATGGCGGCAACGAGTACCGCGGCCGGATGCACTTTTAGGGCGTCAGACAGAATGCGGGGCGAAATTATATTGTCAAAGATCTGGTCAATAAGCAGTGCGGTGATGAGCACGAGGAGTGTGTAATAAAAAGGTGATAACCCAAACAGTTTATATACCTGGAAGAAAGTAACCAGAACAAGCACGATCCAGTTAATAGCGGGACCAATATAAGGGACAAAACGGGCAAGGCCGGCCAGGAACGCAAGGCTGATGGCGTAGCGCACCCCAAGGATGCTAAGTACAACGGAATAGACTGTGACTGCGAGTATGAAGATGATGATCTGCCCGCGCAAAAAGGCGTTCCATGTGCGTCCCAGTTCGCGGGAAAGGCGTTCAAAGTCGAGTTTGTAGTTTGGGACATCTATGGTAATGAATTGACCGCGTAACCCGCCGCTTTCGGCGAGCACAAAATATGAAACAAGGATCACGAACAAGGTCCAGCCGAGGAAGTTGGCTGCGCTCCCTGCAATTGACCCTACTAATGTGCCAGTCTGGCTTAATAGCGGCTGTACTACGCCGAGTATCTGGCTGCTGATGGTGCTCAGATCCAATGCGCGGAAATCCAGTTTGAACGGGCCAAATTGATAAACCTGGCCGGAAATTTTTTCAATGAGCTGCGGCAGGGTTGTAATGGCATCCTGTACGATAGCAACGAGACTTTGAATTTGTTGTACCAACCCCACGCCGCCAAGAGTTAGCAACCCTAGCAACAGGATGATGATAACTACGTAGATCACAGCAACAGATGCGCTCCATGAAAAATGCAATTTGCGCTGAATAAAATCAGCAAGCGGTTGGAACAGGTAGGCCAATACAAGTGCGATCAACAGGGGCGTGAGGATAAATTGGAATTTAACCAATAATGCACCAATGATCACAACAATGGTGAGGGCAACAACGAGTTTTGTGTTCGTTCCCCAGGATGGAGAGGAGAGGCCTTTTGATTCGGTCATGGTAACTTTTCCATTTTCGTTTGATTCTATCAAAGATAAGTGATTTTACAACATAAAACAATAAACCCGCGAGTTTGGGCTCGCGGGTTTATTGTTAGAAGAGAAAAAGAAGTTTATGGACAAGCTCCAGAACCCCTTAAAATCTCAGCGATGATACTGAATGGGAATACACACCAGCGAAAAGTCGCATCCACCCAGACAAAGGTGCTGATACAGATACAAATAAACAGAAAGACCACAATGCCAATAATAATGGGGGCCATATTTGTCTTTTTGAAAGGTGTGGATGGGGCAGCAGATGAGGCTGGAATTGGGGGGATGTATGCAGGCACGGATGCCTGCACAGGCGGCGGCTCAATCCGTGTGGCTTTGCGTGATACAGCCACTGTGGCGCCAGGATCCATATTGATCGCATCGTACATTAGTACGATATGCTCACCCAGTGAAACTACGTCGCCGGGTTTGAGCACCACTGGACCGGCAAGTCGTTGACCATTTACAAAAGTGCCGTTGGTGGAGCCAAGATCTTCAAGCACATATTTTCCACCTTGGAATGAAAGACGGGAATGTTTGCGTGAGATTTCCGCGTCGTTGATCGCGACTCCGTTGGAGGCGTCTCTTCCAATATGGATCTGATCTCCTTCTAGTGGGAAGATTATGCCGGGCGTTGGCCCCGATCGCATTACAAATTGAAATTGAGACATCTTTTCCTCCAGCGATAATGACAAATGATTTTTTTTCTAGTTTACAAGTTTAGCAAAAAAAAGTCAAATCGTTACTTTTTTTTGCTCTGTTTATTATCAGCGGTTTCTATAATGCGCCTTCCATGCGGCAGGTAAACTACAAATACTGTTCCAACACCGGTCTTGCTTTTTACTTCGATGCGTCCGTTGTGCCCCTGGATGATCTGTTTGCATATGGAAAGCCCGAGGCCTGTGCCGGCAATGCGTGATTCGTTTTCACGAACGCGGAAGAATTTTTCAAACAAGTGCGGTAAAGATTCTTCGGGGATGCCGAGCCCGGTATCTTGAATATAAAATGCAATATCCTTTTCAGTTTCCTCTGCGCGCAGCATGACCGAACCATTTGGGCGATTGTATTTAATGGCATTGCTTAATAAATTCAACAACACTTGTTTGATCTTATCGCGATCAGCTTCGAGCAGAGGCAGCCTTTCAGGCGATTCCACGCGGATCTGGATGTTGTCTTCAGCAGCTTTGGTGGACATTACATCCTTGCACTCATACATCAAATCCGCGATACTAAAGGAGTTCTTGCGGAATTGCACGCGGCCCGACTCAAGCCTCGCTAGATCCAGGAAGGATGAAGCGAGCGCGTTCAGACGGATGGTTTCGTTATGGATATTATTGATGATCTGATCGCGCTGGTCCTGGGACATTTCCGGCCGCAAAAGTAAATACGTGGCAGTGCTCAGGGAGGATAGCGGCGTGCGTAATTCATGGACAAATTCGGCGATCAGATCTGATTGTTGGAACAGGCGGGCGTTTTCGATCGCGACAGCTGCCTGTGCTCCCAGCACCAACAGCATCGATTCGTCAGTGTCTGTGAATTTGCCTCTGTGTTTGTTGATCGCTTCCAGTACACCCACGATTTTATTCTTCGTGACCAGGGGAATTCCAAGGATCGATTGTGTAGAATAACCAGTTGCCTGTTCGATATTCGAAAAAAAGCGTGCATCATCATGTGCGTTGACAATGCGAACAGCCTGGCGGTTGAGTACGATCCAGCCCGCAATACTGCCTTCCAGTGGAACGACCAGCCCGCGCTGCGTGGACGCATCCAGGTTCGTTGAGACCTGGAAATATAATTTTTGTGAAGTATCGTCATATAACAGGATAGAGGCGGCCTCGGCCCCGCTGATCTCTGCGGCAGCATGTACGATGCGTGATAGAAGAATGTCAAGATCAAGGGTGGATGCAAGGTCGCGCGCAATATCGATCAAACGACGATAGCCATCCAGACGTTGGGTTTTTATTTCAGCCATTGAAAACTCTCTCTGTAATTGCAGGAATAATCATTGCCACGTCCTCAAGGATCGTGACATCTGCACGGACGTTTAGATAGGTTTGTGTGTTGTTGATAATGATAAGATGCGCGCCGCGATCCAGCGCCTGCATCGGCAGGCCGGCTACCGGCAGGACTTCCAAAGAGGAACCAGCCACCAGCATCAGGTCACATTGACGCGCTTCCCGCTGCGCTTTGAACCATGCCGCCTGGGGAAGTTGTTCACCAAACAGGATCACATCCGGCTTCAGAACCTGACCGCATTTTGGGCAATGAGGAATCTCTCCCTTTTCAACAAATGACGCGAGGTGAAATTCCGCGTCTACGCGATGATAACACTGGGTGCAGGTCAAGGTTTTCATTGTTCCGTGCATTTCAATCACGCCAGTTGAGCCGGCCTTCTGGTGAAGTACGTCTATGTTTTGAGTAATGATACAAGATATGCGACCCGCTTTTTCCAGTTCAGCCAGGGCGGTGTGTGCCGGATTAGGCTGCGCGTAATAAATCTGATTGGCCAGCGGACGAAACCATTGGAAAAATTTCTCCGGATGTGTACGAAACGTATGCAACGAAGCAACCTCCATCGGTTCATCGCTTGACCACAAGCCTGTTCCGGTGGAGCGGAAATCCGGAATACCAGATGGGGTGGAGAGTCCGGCGCCTGTCAGTACTACAGCATGTTTTGATTGACGGAATAGATCTGCCGCGAAATCAATATTTGTCTGCGTCTGAGGCGAAAACTGGATCATTGCGCCTTTTCGCGCTCTATAAGGGTGTCGGCAATCTTGAGGAATTGCTGGGATGTCATGTTTGTCGGCTGGCACATAACAGCGGGTGTCTGCATACGTTCAGCCTGCAGGAATAATTCCGGCGCGGGTGTGAGCGTACTCGCAATCGAATGTCCCAATTTTTCCTGGACCTGAGTCCATGACATTTGCGCTTCAGAACGCTGACGATTGTTTAAAACCACGCTTATGCTCTTACGGTCAATATGCATGTCCACGATGTTGTCGATCAACATTTTTGTGTGTTGGATTGTGCTTGGCGTGCCTTCCATGACGATAATTCGTTCCGCACAGATGGGGAGGATTTTTTGCACAAAGGTTGGCAGGCCAGTTCCCAGGTCCAGAACAATGAAGCGGGCGAGTGAAGAGAGGCGTGAAACCAGCGCTTCGTAATTTGCCACTTGTGAGGTCAGGGTTATATCACGCGGATTATCAGAGGCGAGGAAAAGTTTAATCCCGGAAGTGTGGGGCACTAGTGAAGCTTGTACTTTTTCGCGCGTCACTTCCACAACACTTCCTTGCAACATTTCAGTCAACCCCTTTTGAGTCGGCACATCAAAATTGATGCCAAATGCACCCTGACCGGGAGTAAGCTCCGCTAGAATCACATCTGATTGGGTACGGGTAAAGATGCCTGCCGCCAGATTGGCCGCCAGTGAAGATACGCCCAGTCCGCCGCGCGCAGAAAGTACCCCTATCACGTAGCCGTGTTGCTCAGGCGAAGCGGTAACAATATCTTTTGGTTCTTTGTGTACAGCGCGCGCAAGCAGGGCTTTTACATGCGACTGTAATTCTGTGGGGTGGGTTGGCTTGGTCAGGTAATCATCTGCTCCGACTTCAAAGCCTGTTACCTTGTCATCCAGTTGAGTTTTTGCTGTAAACATTAAAATGGGTATCGCCACGGTCACCGGGTTTTTTCGCAGGCGGCGAGTGACTTCATACCCATCCATATCAGGCATCATTACATCCAATAGGATCAGGTCCGGGCGTTCTTCGAGCGCTTTTGCCAAACCCTGTGAACCGTTCGATGCGGCGCTGATCTCATAGCCTTGTCTCTGCAGCATCAAACCGACAAGTCGCAGCGTGTCTACATCGTCGTCTACGATCAGAATTTTTTCAGCCATTTTTGCCTCTTCGCTTGAATAATTTCAATATAAATGATTATAACGGATTAATAACGGTATGCTATAATAAAATTGCATTGGAAAAGGTTCTCCGTACCTATTGGGGATGACAGGCTTCGACGGGAGAGGCTGGTTCCGAAATGCGGGCCGAGCGCGCGCCGAACTCGTTAAATCAGCGCAAAATTTAAGTGCCAACCGCACTTCATACGCTGCTATGCCCCTCGCCGCCTAAGGCGAACCATAACAGTTGACATCTTAGGGTGTCACGTCCGCCGGCACCGTCCTCTACCGGGTGACGGATCGGGCGAAACAAAGGTAGGGTGCTGCGCGCGATTCTGCTAAGCGTGCCCAAGACCAGCAGATGGTCACAGAGTTACCTGCCCGCCGAGATCTCTGTGATGACTAACTTCGGCAGGCTACGCTCGTAGATTTTCGAGGGTCGAGTCTTTCGGACGCGGGTTCAATTCCCGCCATCTCCACATAAATTCGTCCGGCAGTTTTTGCCGGACGAATTTATTATTCAAAACCAATGCTTTCCAGTGTGGTTTTGAATGGAGCAATATTACACAAGATAAGTTCTTAAGTACTAGTTCTCAAAAATCATGACAAAACATGGGTATCATTACCGCAAATCCAACGACTACACATACAAGTACAGCAATTCTCATTTATCAAAAAAAACAAGCATAATGCGAATTGCGGAATAATATGGAGTAAAAATGCAAATAAAAGCCATGAAACCTGTGATATTTTTTCTTGCCATTTTGACTTTGGTCAGCCTTGCATGCAGCGTTGACTTGTTTGGAACGCCCACCCCCGCGCCTGCACTTGAAGTTCCCTCAACAGAGGCCTCAGCCCAGCCAGAACAGCCTGCCGCAACCCCGGAGCTGCAGCAACCCACAACCAACACCCAACAATTTTATACAGAGGAATTTGATTCGGAGAGCGAGTCATGGCAATACCTGGTAGTGAATGGATCAAATAAGAAAATTATCAACGGCATCGTGGGTTTAATGTCTGTCCGCCCGATTGGAGGACTTTTGATATTTGATCTACAAGGACCGAGCGCGTGGGTGTATGCCACATACGAGCCGTATACTTATACAGATGTCCGCCTCGACATCAGGACAAATAACCGCGGCTCCAATAACAACAACATCAGTCTCATCTGCCGTAAAAGTGATGCCGGCTGGTTCGAATTTGACATTGCCAATAATGGTCTTTATGAGATTCTATTCGGCAAGATCGTTGGCGACAGCGTGGAATATACCCCGATCGCAGATGGCGGATCGAGCAAGATCAGGACAGGCATGGCAGAGAATGAATATGGCATCACCTGCTTGGGCAACACGCTAACCCTGTATATCAACGGAGAAGAAGTCCGTAGATTGGAAGATAAAAAATATCTTTTGCCCGAAGGCAAGGTCGGCATCGCGGTGTCGTCCTTTAGAGATGCGCCTGTTACTGTGGATTTCTTTTGGGCCAAGATCAGCCAGCCGTAGCACATACCCGATCCTGTTTAGGCAAGCCGCATCACTTGATGCGGCTTGCCTTTTTCATTTACAATTCAACCATGAACAGTAAATATATATTCATTGCGTCTTTTATTGGCATCTTATTCCTGTCAGCCTGTAGCGCCTCGACACCTGCTCCCGCACAAACGGTATTACCAACTCCGATCGTCCCGTCTCAGACTCCGCCAAAAACTGCCACAGCAACATTGACCTCTACGCCTGTTCCGACAGCCAGCGAAGTACCCACAGTTATTCCAATGTATTTCAGAGAAGAGTTCAACACAGATCTCAACGCGTGGGAGTCTTTCCAAACGGGTGGAACAAATCCGCCAATCGTTAAGCTTGAAAACGAGTCGTTGCGTATTGATTTTTCCACAGCCGATACCTGGTTCTACGCTGTGCATACCGCGCATGAGTATTCAAATGTGTCAATCAGCGCAAGTGTTAACGGGCTGAGCGGTTCGGTGGGACTGGTATGTAATTACAGTGAAGAAAACGGCTGGTATGAATTCAATATCGCAAGCGATAGAACATACAGTATTTTGTTTGGTCAAAGGCTGGCGGACGGTGTCGCAAAATATGTTCCGATCGCAAACGGCGTCGCCGATATCTTGGAATCTGGAAGTTTGAATTACGAGATCGGATTGATGTGTGACGAGAATAACTTGAAAGTATTCATTAACGGGGTCCTCTTCCGCAGCCCTGATATCACTAGTTATGATCTGAGCGGCGGCAAAATTGGTCTTACAGCATCTTCATATAAAGAAATTCCCGCTATCATACTTTTTAATTGGGTAAAAGTAAGTGAACAATAAGGGTTCGTTTTTTAACGACCTGGTGTTGTATCCAATTGTCCTTTTTGCTATACTTTTTATGTCAAGATCAATATATAAATGAGAGGAAAAAATGCGAACATCCCTGCGCCCGATCCTATTCCTGGTATTCATATTGCTATCCGTAAGTCTGGCCTGTTCGGCTGTAACAGGTGGCGGCAATCATAATGATGTTCCGCCTGTAAATGAGGGGGGCAACGATAATCCGCCTCTTGAACTGCCAGCCACAGTACCCTCCATGGTTCAGCCCACAGTTGAACAACCTGTAATTGTTCAACCGACCCTTGAAGCGCCCACGTTGGAAGAGCCAACCGTTGGCCCTCAGAAATTCTATAAAGAAGAATTTGATGCGAATACAAATATTGAAAATTGGTCATACTTCACCACTGGCCCGGGTGGTGATGACTCTAACCTTGTTATTGAACAAAAAGGGGAAGGCTTGAATTTTGATCTCGGCGCGCTGGATCTATACGTTTATTACTTGTATGAAGGTGAAACCTACGAAGATGTAGCGCTGACCTTGGTCGCAGAAAACCAAGGGGTAAACAATAATAATGTAAGCCTGGTCTGCAGGCTGGATTACGATAATTCAGAATGGTATGAATTTAGTTTTGAAAGTGGCGGCGTCTGGTTTTTATATGCATATCAGGACGGCTATAATACCCTCGACAATGGCGGCTCTAATAAGCTTAACCAAGGGAAGGCGACCAACGAATATGGCATGACCTGTGAAGGGAATACGATTACCATGTACATTAATGGGGAGAAGATCAAGGAATATAATGATAGGAACTATAACTTTAGTGAAGGGCAGGTTGGTTTCAATATTTCTTCCTTGAATGTCCTGCCGGTTACAGTGGAAGTTCATTCTTTTGATATCGCAGAGCCATAAACAAATTTGAGGTCTATCTTGAGCCGCTCCAATAACATGAAGCGGTTTTTTTATGCGTATCTAATGCCTTGTTAACAGAATTCTTGCATACATAGCTTAATATTTATTTATTGAAAACTACAAGCAAGGAGTAACCACATGGCAAAAATCATCGGCATTGATCTCGGTACGACGAACAGTGTTGTCGCTGTTATGGAAGGCGGCACCCCCACTGTTATTACCACTGCAGAGGGCGGACGGCTGTGTCCATCCATTGTTGCGTTCAACAAGAACGGCGAGCGCATGGTTGGACAGACTGCCAAACGACAGGGTGTTATAAATTCAGATAACACGATCTATTCTATTAAACGCTTTATGGGCCGGCACTTTGAAGAAACCAGCGTTGAGCGGGGCATGGTTCCATTCAAGGTGGTTGAAGGGCCATCCAATGACGTGCGCGTCAAGATCCCCGTGACTGGGAAGGAATATTCTCCGCAGGAGATCAGCGCGATGGTGTTGGGTAAACTCAAATCAGATGCTGAAGCGTATTTGGGTGAACCTGTTACGCAGGCGGTTATTACTGTCCCTGCATATTTTAATGACAGCCAGCGTCAGGCAACCAAAGACGCGGGCAAAATCGCCGGTCTGGAAGTCTTACGCATCATCAATGAACCCACCGCCTCTGCGTTGAGTTATGGTCTCGACAAGAAAAAGAACGAAACGATTCTGGTATTTGACCTTGGCGGTGGTACATTCGATGTGTCTGTGCTCGAAGTCGGCGAAGGTGTGATCGAAGTCAAATCCACGAATGGCGATACCCACCTTGGTGGTGATGACTGGGATCAGAAGATCACCAACTGGGCAGCAGATGAATTCAAGAAGGATCAGGGCATTGACCTGCGCAGCGACAAGCAGGCGTTACAACGCTTGCGTGAAGCCGCAGAGAAAGCCAAGATCGAGCTTTCCACAGTGATGGAAACCGAGATCAACCTGCCCTACATCACTGCCGATGCGAGCGGACCGAAGCACCTGCAGTTAAAACTCACGCGCGCAAAATTTGAACAGATGACAGCCGATCTGCTCCAGCGCTGCCGTAAACCATTTGAAGCGGCGCTCAAAGACGCTGGCCTCTCCGCGGACAAGCTCGATGAAGTGGTGTTGGTCGGCGGTTCATCACGCATGCCAATGGTTCAGGACCTGGTCCGCAGTTTGACGAATGGCAAGGAACCGAACAAAGGCGTCAACCCGGATGAAGTTGTGGCGATCGGTGCGGCCATTCAGGCTGGTGTGCTTGCCGGCGACGTGAAAGATATTCTATTGTTGGATGTCACCCCGCTTTCCCTCGGTGTGGAGACCATGGGTAGTGTTATGACCGTGATGATCGAACGCAACACGACCATCCCCGTGCGCAAGACCGAAACATATTCCACAGCCGCTGACAATCAGACCGCTGTTGATATTCACATCCTGCAAGGTGAACGCCCACTTGCCAATGACAACATGAGCCTTGGAAGATTCCGCCTCGATGGCATCCCGCCGGCCCCTCGTGGTGTTCCTCAGGTCGAAGTGACTTTCGACATTGATGCCAACGGCATTCTGCATGTAACAGCCAAGGACAAAGCTTCCGGTAAGGAGCAGAAGATCACCATCACTGCTTCCACGAATTTGAACAAGAATGATATTGAACGCATGGTTCAGGAAGCGCGCCAGAATGAGGCTGCGGATAAACAACGCCGCGAATTGATCGAGGTCAAGAACAATGCTGACAACCTCGTATATCAAACCGAAAAGGCACTGCGTGAACTTGGAGATAAGGTTCCATCGGCGGAACGCGGCTCCATCGAAACCCAGATTAACGATCTAAAGCAGGCTGCGCAAAGCGATGATGTGGCCAATATTAAGAAGCACACTGAGACCCTGCAAAACGCATTCCACGCCTTGAGCCAGCAGTTATATTCACAAGGTGATCCGCAGGCACAGGGACAGGCGCAGCCTCAAGGCGGCGGTAAGTCTGCCCCGCAGGACGGCGATGTGATAGATGGTGAAGTGAAAGAGTAAATTGCAAAGTGAACAAAAAACGGTGACCGATTAACGGTCACCGTTTTTTGTTGTTTGGCCAAGGGAAATAAACCTCGAAACTGGAGCGATTATCCCTGAGTTGGGCGCGGTGCTGCCGGGGCGACCGGCTTTTTATTTTGCGGGAAATATTTGTCGATCACACCCACAAGAATCCGATACATCAACAGGAAGATCAAGCTCCCGGCTGTGTACCAGTAATAATTTTGCGCCCAGCTCGAGCTGGTGTCTGTTCCGCTAAAGATACCGTGGAAGATCCCGAGCAGATACATTCCAAAACTGCCGTAATGCAGGAAACGCCATGATTTTTGCCCGATGATCGGGCGGATATAAAACGTGATGGCAAGGATCGCCCATGCGTAGAATCCGATCTGCCCCATGCCAACCCAAAACGGGCGGTACGCCACGGTGCTGAATGGGATGAGCAGCTGCAGCAGAGTGAATTTTATATAGTGGTCGCCAAGAATTACGATCGCGTGAAAAATTGCGAACGCCAGCCCCAGCAAACTGACATACTCATGAATGGCAAATGCGGCGGGCGCGCCCGGCCACAACCGTGCCATTTTGTTGGTAATGCTAAGCCCCAATGCCATGGAGAGCCACAGCAGGGACAAAGAGACGAAAGCGGTTGCGCGTGAAAGATACCAGTATGCTTTGGGGGCATCACCACCCAGCGAAAA
>Ga0268298_10002342_pt1 | contig 20796 bp, 16 predicted proteins | sample WWTPWeurt_MetaG_FD_194462 | JGI IMG/M metagenome (GOLD analysis project Ga0268298, IMG submission 194462) | Activated sludge microbial communities from WWTP in Nijmegen, Gelderland, Netherland - WWTP Weurt | ecosystem: Engineered > WWTP > Aerobic digester > Activated sludge | place... | reverse complement strand
CCTTGTGCCGCCCCGCCTTGCTTTGAACGACACCAGATCGCATGCGATCCAAGCTGGACACCGCCCCCCGATCAACTCCCATTTCATGTCAAGTTCCGCACTGTAGCGGCATCGCCGGAATGTAATCATAAACACTGATATTTTCTGACATATGTCAACAAATACCAGCCCGTAATATACAATTTCTCGACGGCAATGTAAGTTTGTGTTTGACAGAGCCCATTAACCCAGAGCGTGACGGAGAGGACTATGTAACCCGTTCCTGGTTTGGTAAAATCCACTCGCTCTTTTGTGCTTACACCGATCTTAGGGGGGACACATGCCAAGAATGCGAAGGATGGGGACCTTGGGCCGCGTGTTGCGGCGTTTCAGTTTCGTGAGTTTTGCGACAGCAGTTGCTGTTGGCTCGCTGTGGAATGGGTGCGCCGACACCAATACCGAATACAACGGCAACATCATTGATGCTGGGGCCGAAGGGGACGGGCCTCCGCCGGGGGCCGATTTGCTGTGCCAAAAGACGCCCGATCCCGACGTGCCCGACCCGAACTTTTTGGACAACAACTGTGATGGGATGGACGGCGACTACACCCAAGCGATTTTCGCCTCTCCGAACGGCGACGACACCTGGGCTGGGACGCGCGAAAACCCGGTCAAGACCATCGCGAAAGCCCTTCAGCTTGCCCAGCAGCAGACCAAAACCGGCGTCTACTTGGACAAGGGCACCTACACGGGATCTGTCACGCTGCTCGCTGGCATTGGTGTGTACGGCGGTTTTGACATGGGCAACATGTGGTCGCGTTCCGCCAGCAACGAGACCATCATCCAAGGCGGCACGACTGCCGTGACCGGCAGCAACATCAAAGGCGAGACCCACTTGGAACTCGTGACCGTCAAATCTGCCGACGCCACCAGTCCCAGCCAATCGAGCTATGGCGTCTTTGTCGCCAACAGCTCCGGTCCCATGGTCTTCGCCCAACTGAAAGTCACCGCTGGCAACGCTTCTGCTGGGTCAGCGGGGTCGGTGGGTGGTGCCGGAGCCAACGGCGGCACGGCCAGTGCGGGCACGGGGGGTTGCAAGGACAGTTGCTCGTGTTCCGGCAGTGGCTTGGGCGGCGGCAGTGGTACAGGGTTATGTGGCAATTCGGGCGGTGGCGGTGGCAATGCCGGCTGTGACACGAACAACGGCGCATCGGGTGGAACTGGCAGCACTCCGTTTGGGGGTGGAACTGGAGGTACCGGAGGCAACGGAGGTGGATATTGGAGCTGCGTGACCGGTGGCGGTGGCGGCGGCGCTCAAGGCCTCGACGGGCGTCCGGGGTCCGATGGCAACCTTGGGGCGCAAGCCTCAAGCGCAGGCACCATGAACGCTGCTGGCTATCTTCCCGCATCGGGCGGTGATGGAACCGCAGGCACCTCGGGCGGCGGCGGCGGCGGTGGTGGTGGCGGCGGCGGCGCGTCGGGCACGTGGCCCTGCAACGTGGACAAGGGCGGCGGTGGTGGTGGCGGCGGTGGCGGTGGCTGTGGCGCTTCATCAGGCAAAGGCGGTGGTGGCGGCGGCGGCTCGTTCGGCATGTATTCCTATGCGAGCACCATCTTGATCAACGGCGGCAGCATCGCAAGTGGCCGAGGCGGCGACGGTGGCGCAGGCGGCGCGGGTGCCAAGGGCGGCGCAGTGGGCGGTGGCGGTGCAGGCGGCGGTGGCGCAGGCGATGCCTATGGCGGAGCGCGAGGCGGCAACGGCGGAATCGGCGGCAACTCCGGCGCAGGCGCAGGCGGCACAGGCGGTCCATCTTATGGGATCTATGCCAAGAACTCGTCTGTGACACCCACAGGCGTTCAGTTCAGCAACGGCGCGTTCGGAGTCGGCGGCAACGGTGGCACCGCGACCCTCGGTGGTTCCAATGTCCAAGCCCCTGCCGGTTCCCCCGGCAAGGCCGGCCCGCAGCTCTTTGAATAAGCTCGGAAGGGCAGGGGATGGAGACTTGCCCCCGCCCAGAGGTTTCCCCCTTCAAAACAGGTTCGTGGTTCCACAAAACCGGGATCAAACGTAAATCGCCGAACGGAGTGACTTTCGAACCACACGGTTAGAAAAAACAACCGAACTGGAAACTTCGACGCCGGGCGAAACCACAGTCCCATCCCCCAACACCGTTTCAGGGCCCACAACCGCGTGATCAGACACAACCGCAAAAGCGCCGATGCAAACCGGGTGCAACAGGGTTGCTTTGGGGGAAATCCGGGCTTTGGGGTGGACTCCCACAAACGGACCCGGCGCAAAGGGGAGAGCCACGCCGCCGCGCAGAAGATTCAGATTCCCTTGCAAATAGCGTTCAGGGGTCGAGTGCTCGTGAAAATAACCGGGAATGACGTAGCCGGACAGAATCTCTCCATCCAGGAGCGCGGGCACATAGCCTTGCCGCACAATGCACGACGCTTCGCCCTTGGGCAACCGTCTCAAAAGACTTGGCTCGACGATTTGCACGCCGGTAAACATACAGCGCGAAAGGGGTGGTTTGTGCAGCACAACGGGGGCCTTTTGGGACAACACACTGTGGATTCGTCCATCGGTGTCCACTTCGACCGGCCCCCACGTATCGGCATCAGGGGTCTCTTTGAGCACGAGCGTTGCGACGGCACCGGTTACGCGGTGAAGGGCAAGGACCGCTTCCAAATCCACATCAATGACCAGTTTGCCGTTCAGCACCACGCAGGGTTCGCGCAGATCGTGCGTCAAAAAGTGCATCATTTTGCGCACGCCTCCGCCGGTTCCCAAAAGCTGTTCTTCGGTCGAGTAGTGAATGTCCATCCCGACGGTCGCCCCGTTGCCAAACGTGTTGGTGATGAGGTGCCCCAAGTGATGCAAATTGATCGCGACCTCGCGGATGCCATAACCGCGACACAGCGCGAGGGAATATGCCAAAAGGGGGTGGTTGCACACAGGCAAAAGGGGCTTGGGAACTTCGTCGGACAGCGCACCCAGCCGGCGACCCATGCCCGCAGCAAGAATCATGGCTCGCAGCGGCGATACGAAAACACCTTGCATCACAGTTCCTCGAACGGAAGGAAAACGCGGTCCTGCTGGGCGTTGCAGACCCGCTCATAAAAATGGGTAGGACCCGTCCAGGCGATGATGCCGCCCTCCTCTCGGTCGCGGACATCGAGCAGACAAGCCAAAAGGAGTGCCTCGCCCAGGCCCTTCCCTCGATGCGCGGGCAGCGTTCCCATCGGTCCAAACCAACCAAGACCCCGGTTGTTTCCATCGTGCGCAGCAAACGCTACCGGTTCACCTTCGAGCGAAAGGGCCACATGCACAGACGGGCCTTCGGGCAAAGGAAGCGCGTCTTCCGCCACAACACCTCCCATTTCGGGACCGAGCGCGCGGGACACCTCGAACGCCCATGTGCGGGAAAAATGGGTGGACACACAGCGCAACAGGGGCTCGACATCTTGTGCTGTTGCTCGCCGGAGGGTGTAGCCCGCTTTTTCCGCCAAAGCCCGCGCTGCGTCACACCGGGCTTGCGTCACAAACGGATTGTCTTTGAAGTTGACGCGCAGGTTGACCACAAGGTCGCATTCCACAAACCCCTGATTCACCAAAAAGAGTCGAGCGGACGACGAACGGATATCTACGCCGGGCGACAGATAGTTGCCGGGGCAATCGCCGACGCGGACTTTCTGACCGGGTGCCCACGCTGCAACGGTTTTCCGGGCCAGATCCAGAAGCTCGCTGCCCACGCCTTGCCGCTGCGCATATTCGGCGACCGCGAGGATTTTGACAAAACGCCCCGACAGCGAAAGGACGCCGCACAGCTTACCCGATGTGGAAAAAGCACCGACGGTCAGGTTGTTCTGTCGCGGATTGGGGCCAAACAATTTTTCCTGGGCGACCGTCGTGCAGTTGTCGAACGGAAGCGCACTTTTCAGGACGGCACGGGCGCTTGGGAGGTCGGACAGGGTGAGCGGACGAACGATTGGAGCGAGGCGACCCATCGGTGTCACTTGTCCTCGGGTTCCTCAAACAGAAGACCGCTGCGACGGCCTTCTCGGTTGTACTTGTAGGCGTACAGAGCCCCCATGAGCGCAGACGCAGGCAGAAGCAGCCACGAAAAACCGAACACGAGCCACTTGGAAATCCACCACAGCAGCAAAAACGCCGCCGAACCAAGCGCCGCTTCCTTGAGTGGGGCCGCGTAAAACCACCCCAGCGGACCCAGAAGACCCAGCGCCCCACCCACCGCGACATTTTTTTCGCCGCGCAGCGAACCATCGGCCAGCGGCAATGTCTCGGGCAGTTTGCGCAGCGCGGTTTTGACCAACTTGTTTTCAACCTCGTCTTTGAGCGCACGCAATTGGCTGTCCAGCAGTTGGCCGCACCGGTTGCAGCGCGTCCCAGAGACCGAGGCTTGTTTGCACGCCGTGCAGCGCACAAGTTCTTTGCCGCCGGTCAGTGGACGCTTCGCACCGCAGACGTTGTACAGAAGTTCTCCGTCGTCATCCGTGTCAAAATCGAGCAGCCCATCGCGGATCATTTCATCGAGCCACTTGTCTACGTCTTGCGACTTGTGACCGGTGTAAAACACCACGTTCGCGCGGCTTAATGGAACGCGGGTTGTCATCGACAGCTCCAACACAGCTTGCTCGAATTTTTGCGGTCTCACGATCACCTCTTCTCGCTAGTTGCCCGTCTGGTCTGGCCCCAATCCTCACATTCATCGTGCCACGTTTGCCGTGCATCCACGGAAACCTGTCGCGTCATTCGCTGGCCAGAGCGTCGAGCACATACGGCAAACTGCCGGGCCGAACCCCCGGAAGACCCACTGCGCGATCCCGCAACGAGTCCCAATAGCTCACGTGTGGCTGCGCGCGGCTGTCATCCACCACTTGGACCAAGAGCGTCCCCAGCGCCGCTTTGACTTCGCTGATCCGCGATCGCGATTGCTCATGATCGGTCAACGAATAATCCAGAGCAATCCGGTGCAGACGCGGAGGCAGACGGGATTTCATCAACTCGATGGTCGGCGCACGTCCACCAGACACACTTCCCCAACCAAACCGACCCGATTGACTCAGCAGCGTGACAAGCCGCCCGCGCGTGTCCTCCCAAATTTGCCGCGTCGCCCAGATCGCCGCCAAGTCGATCCCCCAAAGACCGTATTTGGGCAAAGTCGGAAACGTCTTTTCGATGTTAGGAATCAGCGATGTCGAAAACCAAGCGGCCAACAGTGCGCCTTGGGGGTTCACCTTTGGGAAGTTCTCATCGATTTCATTTGCGAAAAAGGACAGCCGGTCTTGGGGGTCGGACGGAGACGATACAAACACTCCGATGACTGGGATTTTCCCGTTGCTTTGTTGCGCATCCAGAAGTTTCGGAATGTTTCCGCTCGTCAGCGCATCCTTGCCATCGAACACAAACAGAACAGGGTATTTCTCAGTGCTCGCAGGCGTCGGGTCCGCAGGTGTCGCAACCGCCTTCCACGGAATGTCACGCGGCAAGTACACAAACACCTCTGGGGCGACAAAACCTGGGATGTCACTTGACATCGGAAAACGGCGCAGCCGCCACGTGTCCTTCTCTTTCCCCGGCCAAATCGCCAGCGAATGAAAATCGCCTCGATTCCCACCCAGCATGTTCTCGGGATTCTGCGCGGGTGTCACGTTGTCCCACGCCACCTCGAGGTTCAGCGGATCAGCCTTTCGATTCCCATACACATCAAACATGTATTCGACGCGATCCCTGATCCTCTTTTTTCCCAAATGCCAGACCGTTCCCCCGAGCACGCTGCCCATCGGGTCTGCCTGCACCTTCCAGTCCGTCCACGAGCTGTTCAACGACACCGGATAGGTGTCTGTTTCACCGAAATACCAAAACGAAAAACTTTCGTGGCCTTCGTAACTCGACGCAATCGGCCACGGAACATCGGCATTTTTGAGCCACCACAAAAGCTCTGCGGCCCGTGCTTTTTGCTGTTGTATGGGCAGTTGGTCGCTACCCCTCAACATCGAAATGATTTTGGCTACAGAACGAACTTGGCCGAGTTCCGCCCGCTCTGCAAAGTCGATGCGAAACGTCCGTTTCTCGGGAAAAAACGTCAGCGTGTACAGGGCCGGAAACGGAATCGCGATGCGCAGGTCATGACCCTCAGCGGGATTCGGCTTCACCGGCAGCACACCCGGCACGCCGCCTATCGTCTGGCTTTGTGCCGTTCCATACACCTCGCCGTGCATCACATTTCGCAGCCGCACCACCAACACTTCGCCCGGCAACACGAACGTCCCCACGTACTTCTCGCCGTCCCATTCCAGCATCGGAACATCCAGAGCCCGGCTCCAGTTGTTCACATTTCCGATGAGTTGCACCGAATGCCCCAAATACTCGGGGCCATGGCAACCCGAAAAGAGCGTGCAAAAAACACAGAGTGCCACCGCAAGAAAACCCACGAGCAAACGACGCATTTCGCCGTAATAGGCCGATGCCTTTTGCCGTGTCAAGTCCGCCTTTTCTGCCTTTTGGGAATTGTGAAAGGAACAGGAGGTGCGAAAGGGGGATGGTCAGCCGGTCGTTTTTGTGTTGAGGGGTTACGACTTCGGGAGGCCTTGGGAATCGAACACACCCTCGAACAGCACCGAACTTAGGTAGCGTTCTCCCGAATCGGGAAAGATCACCACGATCGTTTTTCCTTCGTATTCCGGCCGTTTCGCCACGCGAGCCGCAACAGCGACGGCAGCCCCAGACGAAATCCCCGCCAAAATGCCCTCCTCCCGCGCGAGTCTTTTTGCATATTCGATGGCTTCTTCGTTCGAGACTTGCTCGACTTCATCCAAAAGAGACAAATCCAGCACATCCGGCACAAACCCCGCACCCAACCCCTGAATCTTGTGCGGCCCTGGAACCAGCGGCTGGCCAGCTCGTTTTTGCGACAGCACCGGGCTGTTCGTCGGCTCGACCGCAATCGAAACCAGGGCTTTTTTCATCTGCCCTTTGATGTGCCGCGAAACGCCCGTGATCGTGCCTCCCGTCCCCACGCCCGAGACAAACACGTCGATGTTCCCGCCCGTGTCCTGCCAAATTTCCGGCCCCGTCGTCGCTTCGTGAATTGCCGGATTCGCCGGATTTTTGAATTGTTGAAGCAGCACATACCGATCGGGGGCCGACGCAGCAATTTCTTCCGCTTCTGCGATGGCTCCGTTCATGCCTTTCGCTCCGTCGGTGAGCACCAACTTGGCACCATACGCCGCCAGCAATTTGCGCCGTTCCATACTCATCGTTTCCGGCATCGTCAACGTCAGCGGAATCCCCCGCGCCGCAGCCACAAACGCAAGCGCGATTCCCGTGTTCCCACTCGTTGGCTCGATGAGTTCCTTCCCCGGACCCAACAGGCCCCGCTTTTCTGCATCCCACACCATTGCCGCACCGATGCGACATTTCACCGAAAACGCCGGATTGCGGCCCTCAATCTTGGCAAGCACCGTCGCCTTTGCCCCATCGAGAACGCGGTGAAGCCGGACCAGCGGCGTGCGACCGATCGATTCTGCGTTGTCTTTGTACCAATGTGTATCCGACATGGAACTCCTCTCTGTGCATGTCTGTGTGTTGCTACGTGTCTCTGTGACTCTCTGTTTTGGTTCTCTGGGACAGAAGCCACTGACGGAATAACTCGACCGCAAAACGAAATCGCCCGTTTTCCCTCCGCAGAACTTTGTGCCGACAGAGTGTCTGCAACGCGATGTCTACGTTCATTTCTTCCTCCCCCTTCCCACCCCTTTTCTGCGCAACCTTCGTCGCAATGTGCTCTGCCGGCAGCCCCTCGACATGCGGCGCACACACACGCAAAACCTCCACCTGCCCTTTGGGTTCGCATCGGTTGGCGTGTTGCAGCACACCCTCGAAATAGCGCGCACCGTCTTGAAAAAACTCCGGTTCCGCTACCACCGTCTCTACGTCTTGCACATCGAACCGGCGCGGCGGTGGCACCACGTCTTCCGCAAGCTGCCGATTGAAACGCGAAACCAGGCTGTGACAGATGAGTTGAATCAGGTACGGCTGGCCGTGCGTCAGCTCATACATCCGCGCAATCGCGCCTGATTCGTAGTCGAGCGCAAAATCCGGCGTCGGTGACGTGATCAACAAACGCGCCGCTTTTTCCGACAAAAAACCCACTTCGATCGCCGTCACCGAGCCAAAGAGCGGATTCCAATAGTCGTGCCGCAATTCCTCGAGCCGATGCAGACCCGCCAGCGCCACCACCAACCACGAATACGTTTGCACCGTCGCGCGCAAAAACGACAAAAACTGCGCGTCGATTCGCCCCGCGTCGATTTGCTCCTCCAGAAGTTCAAATTCATCGACCGCGAGCAGAAAGCGATGTCCGTCGCAGAACGTCCCCAATCGGTCCAAAAAACGGTCCAGCGACAGATACGGATTTTTCGCCTCGGCCAAAAAATCTGCCTCGCTTGGTTCCGCCACGTCCCCGAATGGTTCATGTCCAGAATGACGCGCTGCATCATACAGTTTGAGCGCAATCGCGTGGAGAAGTTCTCCCGTCGAGCGCACGCGCCCCACCCGTTGCAAATTGAAATCGACGAGCACGGTTTTTTTCGGCAGCCGCAACCGTGACAGATTTTGCAGCACCGACGATTTTCCCATCCGACGCTGCCCATAAATCAGCACCGACGGACACTGGCCCGGATGACTCCACAAATCTTCCAGGCGGCGCATCACATCTTCCCGACCGACGAAAAGAGGCGAAGAAACCGGATTGCCGATCACATACGGGTTTTGAATCGGAGTCCGCTTTTTTTCTTGTCGGTGCCGCTCGCTTTCTTCCTGCACCACGTCGGCAAAATGGCTGACGAGCTGTCCCAAAAGCGGCCCGAAACCGTCTCCCAATTCACGCAGCGCGTGCTGGCTTCGCGTCAGAAAAACGATCTGTTCGCTGACTTCCCACAGCGTTTCCGTTTGGTTGAGCGGCGCGGTGCTTTCGAGTGCTCGGTCGATCGTCCCGCTTGCGTTTTGTAGCGCCGCAAGCGATTCCAGCATTGTCGACGGAAACAGAACGGAAAATCGACTCTTGAACGATGGCCACGAAAAATTCGCCAGTTGATACAGCGTCAAAAGCCCCGAGGCCCGGTTCACGAGATCGCAAAAACGCAACGCTTCTTCGACGCACGCCTCTTTTTCTTCCAGCGAAATCGGGTCCGAAAGCAGCGCTCCGACAAAACGCGACAGTCGCCCCGGTTTTTGCGATCGCAACCGAACTTGTTCCTCCCTCAACATCGTTTCGATTCCGACGACCGAACCGAGGGTGGGTGTTTCGTGAAAACGCGCAGCGATTTTTTGATTGAGTTCCCGCTGATAACCCGCACACGTCAGGCGATCCCAAAATGCCACCGTCGGCAGACCCTTTGGTCGTCCTGTTTGGGGTTTGTTCACGGTCTCCCTTTTCGTGCGTCAAAGAGCGCAGCCGATTCAGCGAGCAGCGTCGCTGGATGTCCTGCGCTTTTTTTCGTGAGCGCCGCGATGTCCTCCTCTGAAAACTGGACCGACGCGCCGCGCAGCCGGCTTGTGATGAGTTCTCGGCACTCCTCGTCGGAAAACGGCAGCAACGCAATCGGGGAACACAGGTTGTAAAGCGGCGACGTTTGTGCGTGTGCGTCGGGAAATAGATCCACCAACGGATGTCGGCTGGCCAAAAGCAACGCCATCGGCGCATCACTTCCGTCGGACAAACCCCGCAACTGTTCGCGAACTTCCATCGGGAAACGGTCGTTGCGCAAACGCTCGACCTCATCCAAACAAAGCAACACTTTGCGACCGCGCAGTTGTCGTTCCAGCTTGTAGCCTCGGGAAACGGGGATCGAGAGCGAATGACACAGCGCGTCAAAAAAATCGCTGTCGTCGTTCACAATCTGCAAGTTCAAATAGACCGGTGTGACCTGTGGGTGTTGTGCAGACCACAGCGCACACAGCACCGACAGAACCGACGTCTTCCCCATTTGAGCCGCCCCAATCAACGCTCGACTGATTCCCCTTGGTAGATCCGCAAGAAGTTGCCGCAACAGCGCTTTCCGACCCACAAATTCGCTTGGATCGACGATGCGGCCTCGGTGAGCAAACGGATTGTCGCCTGTCGGCAAGGACAAAGACAAACGGGGCGCTGCCGTCGGAGTTTTTTTCTGCAACCGAGCCGTTTTCAGAAGCGGAACCCGAAACGAAATCCCGCCCGGCCCCGTCGCTGGATCGGCCCAAAGCGACAGGGCTCCATCGTCTAAAAATCGCGCAGTCCGAACCTGACGCAACAATTCGCCTTCCCCGTCTGAAGTTCGCTGCAACTTGTAAAAACCATAGCCCGTCGCCCGCTCCTCGTTTTTGTGTCCGTAGTGTTCCAGACCAAACAGCGACGGACCTTGCAAAAACAGACGTGATTTTCCCGAACTTCCGAGGGTGCTTTGCGCACGCGGCCTGTGCATATGACCAAACAAACACGCGACAAAGCGACCTGGCGGAAACACGACCTGCTCAAACAGCACCGACGATCGTTTGGCCAGCCACGACGGCGGATGGTGCATCACCAGCAGCGCAGCGTCGCACGTTTCCAAAAAAGTCGGCACCGCCGTCGGCAGTTGTTCCGGTTCGACGCAGAGATGGCCTTCATAATCCCCGTCATCGAGCTGCAAAAACGCCGTATTCAATCCGACGACACCCAGACGAAAACCCGCACACGTCAGACAAACCACAAAATTTCCCGGCAGTTGCCCCAGCGTCCAATCCACCTGCCATTCGTTTTTGCGCGCTTGCCACCCGGCCAAAATTCGGTCGCGAAAAAACTGTTGGTAATTGGAAAACAGCTTCCCGACGGTGCGTGACGTGTCGCTCGAGGAATGAACCGCTCGTCGCACCGACAAATCCTCGTCGTAGCTTTTCAGACCCTTGGCCATCGCATCGCCCCGAGTCGGCCACCGCAAATCGTGATTGCCAGGCACTGCGATCCACATCGGAAAAGCGCCCGTCGCCTCGTCGATCTCGTCCATCACCGTGCGCGCGGCCTCGTATTCGCGCTTATGCCCCGAAAACGCCAAATCGCCCGTCACGACGATGAAATGCGGCGGCCCCTCTTTTTGGCAAAGCGCCCGCAAATCCGCCAAAAAGGGCTCTTTTGCCGTCGGCCAGCGCGTCTTTTCGCCAGGCTGCCCGGCGTGCAAATCCGAAAGGTGAAGAAAGCGAAGTCCGCTCATCGACAGTCCATTTTGGTGCAAGCCCAGCGTTTTTGGCGAGTTCCAGCCAGGCGTTCTCTTTGCGATAAGATGCCGCCACCATGCTTGAGCAGCCCGTTTTGGAGAAAACAGCGACGGACTTGTCGTGGACCGCGCTTCTTGAAAAACTCGCGGCGCACTGTCACACGACGCGCGGACTTTTGCGGGCGAAAGAACTTTCGCTGTGCCCGTCCATCGAGGCTGCGCGAGCCCGCCACCACGAAATCACCGAGTCCAAAGCCCTGCAAGACGCGGGCGAGTCGATGCCTTTCGGCGGCATTTCAGACATCCGGGCTTTCGTCGAGCGAAGCGAAAAATCCGGCATTTTGGTTCCCGAAGAGCTCACCGAAATTGGCAAAACCCTGCTCGCTGGCCAGCGTTTGCGACGGCACATTTTGTCCCGCCTGGCAAGACTTCCGGCTCTGTCCGTTCACGCCGACCAGATCGCCGAGCTGCCCGAAGTGTCTGCCCCGATTTGCGATTCCTTCGATGACCATTCGGTGCTGCGAGACAGCGCATCCCCGGCGCTGCGCGGTTTGCGGCAGCGCGTGCAAGGTCTGTTGCAAGACTTGTCGCAGAGAACGGATCGTTTGATTACCGAGGCACACATCGAACCACATTTGCAAGACCGGTTTGTGACGCAACGCGAAGACCGCTACGTCGTTCCGGTCCGCGCCGACGCTCGAACCAAAATTCGAGGCATTGTCCACGGCGTCAGTGCCTCCGGTGCCACCGTTTTCGTCGAGCCCGAGGAAATCATCGACCTCAACAACCGGCTCAAACTGGCCCAGCTCGAAGTGTCAGAGGAAGAGCGTCGCATTCTGGCCGAACTCTCCGGTCTCGTCGAGAGCGCGTCTGCGCAAATTCTGTCGAATTTGGACACGTTGGCTTATTTGGATCTCATCGATGCGGCGGCCAAATGGGCGACGGAATTGCGTGCTCATCCAGCGGAACTCTTCGAGATTTCAGACGCTGCGACGCCCACCGCGCGAATCGATCTGCGCAACGCCAGACACCCACTTTTGCTCGTCGCTGGCAAAAAAGTCATTCCCAACGACGTGCGGCTCGACGCTCACGCCGCTTTGCTGGTTTCGGGGCCGAATGCTGGTGGCAAAACGGTTGCCCTCAAACTCACGGGTTTGTGTGTGCTTTTGTCGCGCGCAGGACTCCATATCCCTGCCCAAGAAGGTTCGTCTCTGCCGTGGTTTGAAAACGTGCTCACCGACGTGGGAGACGACCAAAGTTTGGAAAAAAACCTCTCGACTTTTTCCGCACATGTCGGGCATTTGTGCGACTTCCTTGCGCGAGCCAACCGTCGAACGCTGATCCTCCTTGACGAAATCGCCGTCGGAACCGACCCGGAACAAGGTGCTGCGCTCGCCCAAGCGGTCCTTGAGGCCATGGTCGCCCAAGGTGCGACGGTCCTCGTCACGACGCACTACGATCGCTTGAAGGCGCTCGCCGCCGAATCGCCCCGATTTCAAAACGCGAGTGTCGGCTTTGATTTGGCCGAATTGCGCCCGACGTACAAGCTTCACTTGGGCATTCCTGGGCCATCCTCGGCACTGCCCGTCGCACAACGGTTGGGTTTGCCGTCGCCGCTCATTCGGCGAGCCGAAACGCTGTTGGCTGCCGGTCGGTCCGACATGGATCGGCTGATGCAAACGCTGGGCGACGAACGCGAAAAAACGGAAAACATGCGTGCCGAGGTCGAACGCCTGCGACGGATTGCCCAAAGCGAAGCCGCAGAAGCTCGTCGGACGCACGAGGAAGCTCGCGTCGAATTGCAAAAAGCGCGTCGGAGGGCGCTCGATGAGACCCTACAAGCGTTGCAGTCGGCCCGGCAAGAGTTGTCCGACTTGAAAGCGTCGCTTCGTGCGACGCGGCTCAACCTGCAAAGCGATTCCGACGACGCGCAAGCCCGACTGGACTTTCAAAAAGCGCAAAAAAAACTCGACGAGATGAGTCAATCCGTTCGTCAACTTGTGCCCGCGCAAGAAACCCATTCTGGACGCAGGCCCACCGACGAAGAATTGACCCTCGGCACGCACGTTCGCATTCCGCGTTTGTCCGCGCGCGGAATCGTCGTACAGGAACCCACACGCGGAAAAGTGGTTCTCCAGGTCGGCGCGCTTCGTCTGACTGCCGAGGTATCCGAGTTGTTGTTTGAAACACGGACGCCCTCTGTCCGAGCTTCCCCCAAGCCGAAAATGGAGGGGCGCAGCGCAAGCCAAGTGGCCCACGACGCCGCCCCCTTTGTTCCACCTCGGACGCTCGATGCGACTCTCGATCTTCGGGGGGAACGCTTGCCCGTCGCCCTGGCGCGCAGCGAAAAATTCGTCGATGACGCTCTGCGAGACGGTCGATCGGCGGTGTTTTTGTTGCACGGCCACGGCACCGGAATCCTCCGCAACGCCCTCCGTGAGCATTTCGTGGCGTTTCCAGGAGTCCGAAAGCTCTACGCCGCCGGCCCCCAAGACGGCGGTGACGGCGTGACCGTACTGGAATTGGATGTTTAGTACCTTCGCCAACCATGCCCAACCCCCAACGTTTTTGGACACCCCTGAAAAAACGCTTCTGAAAGGCCACTTTGGGACTCCCTCCAGCCTTGCCTCCTTTCGCTCCAAAACGAGCCCCGGAATTCCGAGAGATGCGGTGACTTTGGTCCACACATCTCTTGACAACGCCGTGTGCGTCGGTTTCAAGATGGCACACTCTAAAACGGGCGCGTCGGGCTGCCGAACCGACGCTGTTCGTTCTGTCCATCGCTCATCGGCAGCGCAAAGCGAGTTCAAACATGTTGAAAACAAAAACCCGGCGGTTTTGGATAGTCCTTTCTCTTGTGGTCGGGCCGACCCTCGCTGCGGGGGCCGCGCTTTTGGGGTCCTGCAATGATCCTCCTGCCACAGGGGGGGCAGCAGGCGGCGGCAATTTGGCCGAGCTTCTGAAGGCCCGCAACCTGAGCGAGGCGGATGCTGTCGCTGCTCTGAAAACGTATACACCGACGGGAAAACGCGACGAGTATCTGATGTTTGCTTCCGGCGGCCATGGTGGGAATTTGATCGTCATCGGAGTTCCCAGCATGCGGATTCTCAAATATGTCGGCGTATTCACTCCTGAACCTTGGCAGGGCTACGGTTTCGATGATGGGAGCAAGGAAGTTCTCAAAGGGGGACAGCGCAACGGCAAGGACATGACCTGGGGGGATATGCACCATCCCGCGCTGAGCGAAACTGCTGGCGATTATGATGGGCAGTACATCTTTGTGAACGACAAAGCGAGTCCGCGCGTTGCCGTCGTGAATTTGAAGGATTTTACGACTGTGCAGATCGTGACCAGCAACGTCGTGCAGAGCGAACACGGTGCCACGTTTGTGACTCCCAACACGGACTATGTAATCGAAGGGAGTCAGTATCCTGCCCCGCTTGGTGGCAAGTACGCAGACCTTGACAAATTCAACGAAGAGTATCGCGGTGCTGGTACATTCTGGAAGTTCGATCGGAAGGTGGGGCGGATCGACAAAGCGAAATCCTTTGCCGTGGAATTTCCTCCCTACATGCAGGATTTGGCCGATGCGGGCAAGCTGGACTCCGACGGGTGGGCGTTCTTCAATTCCATCAATACGGAACGAGCAACAGGTGGAAACATGGAGGGGAAACCTCCGCTCGAATCCGGTGCCTCCCAAAGCGACATGGACTATCTGCACGTTGTCAATTGGAAGAAAGCAGAGGCCGTCTTTTTGGCAGGAAAAAGTGAAGTCATCGGCGACATGAATGTGATTCGCCTGCAAACCGCGATTGATGAGGGGATTCTATACTTCATTCCCGAGCCCAAAAGCCCCCACGGCGTGGATGTGACTCCCGATGGCAAGGAAATCGTTGTTGGTGGGAAACTGGACACCCATGCAACCGTGTTCAGCTTCGAGAAGATCAAGGCTCTCATCGACGCCAAGAAGTTCCAGTCCAAAGACCCCTATGGCGTTCCCATCTTGGCTTTCCAAGATTCCATTCGTGGACAGTGTGAAATTGGTTTGGGACCCCTTCACACCCAATTTGATGGACAGGGGAATGCGTACACTTCGGTCTTCATCGAATCGAAGGTCGCCAAGTGGTCTCTGAAAGACCTCAAAGTGATCGAAAAGATTCCCACCCACTACAACATTGGCCACCTCTCCGCAGCCGAAGGGGATACCGTTAGTCCCGACGGAAAATATCTTGTGGCGATGAACAAATGGGCCATCGATCGGTTCAATGATGTGGGCCCCCTTCTGCCACAGAACTTCCAGCTCATCGACTTGACTGGTGCCAAACTGCAACTTCTGTACGACATGCCGCTTCCGCTCGGAGAACCGCACTACGCGCAGATGATCAAGGCCGACAAGATCAAGGCGATCGACATCTACAAACCCATCGGAACCGATCCTGTCACGGAAAAAGTCGATCCCAACATGACCACAGGTGGAAAGGAGCGCGTCGAGCGAAAGGAGGACGGAGTTCACATCTACATGACTGCCGTCCGCAGCCACTTCACCCCAGACATCGTTCGCGTCAAAGAGGGAGAGACCGTTCACTTCCACATCACCAACGTCGAACAGGCCAAAGACGCGACCCACGGTTTCGCCATTGGGAGTTACAACATCAATCTGTCATTGGAACCCGGTGAACATGCCAATGTATCGTTTGTTGCGGACAAACCCGGCGTGTATCCCTTGTACTGCACCGAGTTCTGTTCTGCGCTCCACCTGGAAATGGCCGGCTACTTCTTGGTTGAACCGAAAAATTCCCAGGCAGCGACGACACCCGCAGCGACGGCACCGGCCAAACCGACCGGCAAGACGAAGTAGGACTTCCTTTCTTGGTGGGCGGTGCGCAAACACAGACGGTATTGCTCGGCTTTTGCTGGGTGTTTTCTGCTTGCGTACCGCCTCCCGCTCCCATTCCTGATTCTGCCCCTTTTCATCCACCCGCACTCCGTCCGTCCTCTTGCACAGAAGTTTCCACCGGAACCCCTTTGCAGAAACTGCTCGATGCCGCACCGGATTCTGAAAAATTCTGTCTAAGGGAAGGCGAGTACGTAGGCCCGATTCTGTTGGCGCGCGGTCAAACCTTGTGGGGCCCCCGAGCTGCGGTCATTGTCTCTACCGGACAAGGCACGACCGTACAGGTTCGTGGAAAGGGGACTCAACTGCTCGGTCTCTCTGTGCGGGGAAGCGGTTCCCGTTTTGACAAGCAAGATGCTGCCATTCAAATCCAAGGGGAGGATGTTCTCGTCGATGATGTACACGTGAGCGGCGCGACGTTTGGAATCCTGGTGGAACAATCAAAACGAGTCACAGTGTCTCGCAACGAAATCCATGGTCGCACCGATCTTCCGTTTGGTTTGCGCGGGGATGGGATTCGATTCTGGGAATCCTATGATTCTGCGTTGAAAGCCAATTTTGTGCGCGATGCGCGCGATCTCATTGCACGGTACAGCCAACGTATCCTCATCGAAGACAATTTGGTGGTGCAAAGCCGTTACGGAATGCATCTCATGTATTGCCGTGAAGTGACGATGCGCAACAATCGGTCCATCGGAAACGTGGTAGGAACCTTTGTGATGTACAGCCAAGATGTTGCGTACAAAAACAACCTCGTGGCCGCGCAAAAGGGGGCCGCTGGGATGGGTCTTGGAATCAAGGAATCCGGCAACATCACCGTCGAAGACAATCTGTTTTTGCGCAATACCACATCGGTGTATCTGGACACGTCCCCCATCCAACTTCACCATCGCAATCTGTTTGTCCGAAACGCATTCCGTTTGTCCGATGCCGCTGTTGTATTTCACAGCAGTCCGTACAGGAATCGCTTTGCATCCAATTCTTTTCACGACAACCAAGTTCAAGTCCGGGTGGAAGGGGGCGGTGATGCCTTGGGAACAGAGTGGGAAGGGAATGGTTGGGATGACTATGCAGGTTTTGATTTCGATGGAGATGGCGTCGGGGATGTGCCTTATGAGTTGCGGAGTCTGAGTGCAAATCTGTTGGATCGCTTTCCCGATTTGCAACTTTTGCGTGGTTCTCCTGCGCTTTCTGTCCTCGAGGCACTCAGTCACATTCTTCCTCTGTTTGCTCCGCAGGCGGTCCTTGTTGATCGAAGACCTCTTATGCGTTCGTTGAAAGTCGGTTTTGGGCATGAACATTGAACTTCAGCAGGTCCGCAAGTCCTTTGCGGACACCGAGGTCCTGCGCGGAATCAGTCTTGCCATCAAGCACGGCCAGCGGGTCGGTCTGGTCGGCCCCAATGGTTCGGGAAAATCGACGCTCGTTCGCATTCTGTTGGGTCTGTTGCAAGCCGAGGGAAGTGTGCGTCTCGACGGTCTTGATCCATTTGTGGACCACGCAAAACTGCTTCCCTTTGTTGGCTACGTTCCGCAAAATGCGCCGCAACTTGCGGCACCTGTAGATGAAGTGGTGGCGACTGTTTGCGGTCTAAGGGGGTTGTCCACTTCCCGTGTCGAGGAGTTGTGTGGACGACTCGCCTTGGACCTGTCTTCCATAAAAAGGAGACCGCTTAGGAATCTGTCCGGGGGAATGAAACAGAAGTTGCTGATTGCGCTGGCTTTCGCTGCGTCCGCATCTCTGTACATTTTGGATGAACCCACCGCCAGTCTGGACGCTTCTTCCCGCGACCTCTTTTTCAAACTGTATGCCGAGCGCGCACAGGACGCCACGCTCGTTTTGTGCTCTCATCGGTTAGAGGAAGTCCGCCAACTCGTCGATCATGTACTGGTACTTTCCGACGGAAATGTATCCTTTTTTGGTCCCGTTTCCGAATTTCTGTCTTCCCAGTCGTTGCGGATTGTGGAAGTGATTTCTCAAGAGGTACGGACATGAAAAAGGTCCTCTTGATAGTGATACTCCTTTGTGGTTTGGGGGGCGGACTATATGTTTCCCTTCGCTCCGTTTTTGCGCTTCCTCAAGGTCCTGTTGAAGTGCTTTGGGACAAGGAACCTTGCGCGCATTGTCGCATGCACGTAGGCGAACCCCACTTTGCAGCGCAACTTCAAACGACAGACCGCGAGGTTTTGAACTTTGACGATCCCGGATGTCTGCTCGCGTTCCAGGCAAAGCAGAAGCGGCCCGTACATGCAATCTACTTTCATCATCTGAAAGAGAATCGTTGGATTCCACAGAGCGAAGTGTTCTTTATTCCCGTCGAGCCGTCTCCCATGGGATACAACTTGGGAGCTGTTTCGCAAGGGACGCCAAATGCTGTCTCTTTGCAACAAGCAGAAGCGTTGGTGCTCTCTTTGGGAGCGCGCCGATGACACAGAAAACCCCACAAAATCGGGTCCCAGAGAACGCGGAAAATGAATTCCTATGCGTGATGAAACTGGATTGGGCAGAAGTGAAGCGCTCCCGATGGCTCGTCTTGTGTCTGTGTTTGTACGGTCTTTTGGGCCTCGGCTTTGTCTTGGTCGGTTTGCGAGAGTCGAACATCCTGGGTTTTTCAGGAACTGGGCGCGTGCTGCTTTCTTTGGTCCATGCGCTGCTTCTGCTTTTGCCCCTTTTGGCTCTCATGGCCACAGGACAAGTGATTGTGAGCAGTCGCCTCGACGGGACGCTTGAGCTTTTGTTCTCTCATCCGCTGCATCGGACCCGCTACTTTCTCGCGATTTTTACTGTTCGATATCTCTCCCTCCTTTTGCCTTTGGTGGCCCTCCTGGTCCTTTTGTGTGTGCTCCTCAATCTGTTTTTGCACCAGCCGATTCCGTGGTTCTTTTTGAGCCGTTCTCTGTTGACCTCTGCTGCACTCCTGTTCGCGTTCTCGAGTTTGGGATTGCTCATCTCGACCCGTTCGCCCACACAAACGCGAGCCATGATTTCGATTCTGTTTGCATTCCTGTTCGCCGTTTTGCTGCTGGACTTTGGCCTCATTGGCTTGCTCCTTAGACTGCGTTTGCCTCCGGCGTTCGTGTTTGTCTTGTCGGCTGCAAATCCGGTTCAAGCAGCCCGGTTGGCGCTGTTGTCTTCGGTAGAACCGGAATTATCGACCCTCGGCCCTGTCGGGTTTTTCCTCGCAAACCGGCTGGGTTCCCAATTCCTTTTGCTTGCGGGGTTGTGTTGGCCCCTGTTGTTTGGGGGTCTTTCTCTGTTTGGAGCAGTTCGCTCCTTTCGGTCCCAAGACTTGGCATAAAACCATGAAACTCTACCTCCCCAAGTTCTATGAATTTTTGTCTCGGCCTCTGTTTCTAAGGGCCCGCCTCGCGTTGGTCTTCCTGATCGTTCCCCTTTTGTGTGCGCTGTATTTCCCTTTGTGGAAGATCAGCATGGAGGCTCCGCAATATCCAAAGGGGCTCTCGATGGACATCTACGCATACAAATTGGAGGGTGGGAATGAGGGCCACGACATCGAGGAGATCAACACGCTCAATCACTACATCGGCATGCGAAAACTGGATCAGCAATCGTTTGCGGATCTGGATTTCTTGTCCTTTGTCGTCGGGATTCTTGGACTCCTTACGTTGCGCGTCGCAGCGGTGGGAGATGTCCGGTCCCTGCTCGATTTGACCGTTTTGTCGATGTATTTGGGACTCTTTGCCTTCGCGCGCTTTGTGTACCAACTGTATGTGTATGGCCACGACTTGTCCCCGATGGCACCTGTGAAGGTCAAACCCTTCACACCGGTGATTCTTGGGAGCAAGGACGTGGCCAACTTCACAACACACAGCTTCCCCCAAATAGGAAGTCTCCTTTTGGGAGTATTCCTGTTCGGCCTCTGTCTCATTCTGTTCGCACACCTGTGGAAAGGCCGACAGGAAGTGGCGAAATAGAGTCGAACATCAAACGCCATGCAGAAAGAGGGCGTTTTTCGCAAAGAGGCGGGTAGGATGTGGCTCATGTCAACAACGGGACAAACGGGAAATGCAGGGTCTCCGCTTCGGCTCGTGCCGTCGGATTCGCTTCTCTTGTGCGTGGATGTTCAAGAGCGGCTGTGTCAGGCGATGCCCAAGGACGCGCTGGCGCGGCTTGTGTCGCAGGCGTCGGTGCTGCTCCATGGTGCAAAACAGTTGGGGGTGCCGGTTGTGGTGTCCGAGCAATATCGGCGTGGGCTTGGGCCGACGGTTCCGCAGCTCGCGGCGGTGTGGCCGGAAGGAACGCCCGTGCTGGACAAACTGGAGTTTTCGGCCTGGGCTTCTCCAAGTCTGTCGCAGGCGATCGCGGCGTCGGGTCGCAAACAGATCGTGGTGTTCGGGATGGAAACGCACATTTGCGTGTATCAAACGGTGCGCGATCTGGCTTCTGCGGGATATGCGGTGCATGTGCCGCAGGACGCGGTGTGTTCGCGGGACCCGGACAACGCCCGGGCCGGGCTTGCGTTGGCGGAGCGGGCCGGGGGAGTGGTGACAACGACGGAAACCGTCCTGTTTGATTGGCTGTTTCGAGCGGGGACTCCAGCGTTCAAAGCAGTGTCGGCGTTGGTGAAGTAGAAGCAGTCACCCCAACCGAAGATCGGTTCCAGGGGAACCTGTGGTTGGTTCCAGGGGAACCTGTGGTTGGTTGTT
>Ga0268298_10002341_pt1 | contig 20800 bp, 15 predicted proteins | sample WWTPWeurt_MetaG_FD_194462 | JGI IMG/M metagenome (GOLD analysis project Ga0268298, IMG submission 194462) | Activated sludge microbial communities from WWTP in Nijmegen, Gelderland, Netherland - WWTP Weurt | ecosystem: Engineered > WWTP > Aerobic digester > Activated sludge | place... | reverse complement strand
AGGGGTAACCCAGCCAGAAATTCACGATCAAAATGGCTACCTGCGCCCAGAACGGTTCGACGGTCCACGGCGGCGCCCAGCCAAACAAGTTTTCAAGGAAGCGGTTGATGATGCCGAATTCCGAGTTTAGCAGGCCGCGCCACATGATGATACTGATCAAACCGGGGACGGTATAGGGAATCAACAACAAGGAGCGGATGAGTTTCTTGAGAGGGAAGTCCTTGTCATTGAACATGATGGCGATCGCCAGGCCCAGTGCAAAGGTCGAGAGCACGCTGACGGTCGGGAAGATGAAGTTCCAGGTCATGATCTGAACGAGCGGTCCGCGCAGGGCGGGGCTGGTTGCAAAGTCTATAAAATTCTTGAGGCCGATGACCGTTCGGAAACCAGGTTTGATGGTTTTTCCGGTTTGGGTGGTGTAGGTCCCGTTCACATTGTTATACACATCGCCATTGGACTGGTCGGTGAATGTGTCTGTGGCCTCATCATACTTATAAAGGATCTGAAGTTCCGCAGCTTCATTGGGGCTGCGTACCTGGACGGTCTTCTCGCCCTCCTGGCCGAATTTGACATTGGGCAGGTTTTTATCGGTGGCGGCGAGCAATGGATTTAGACGGGTGTAGCCATCAATACTGGTCGGGATGCCCTTGCTGTCTGCATCTCCAATGCCCGGATCGCCGGGCTTGGCGGCGACGATCGTCTCGCCGACTTTGGCGAGAAAGGTTTGACCATCCGGGTCGATCAACCAAAGGGCATAATCACCCTCGGGGGATTTGAAGGCCGTCCACGAATAGGATTTTCCGCCTTCGGAAAGGAAGGTGGTCTTTTCTATCAATGGAATGGCTTGTTCTTTGGTGAGCAGGTGCCCGTCGCCATAATTCGTGAAGGCGACATAGAACGTGAAAAGCATCGGATAGATCGTAAAGAGAGTCAGGAAACTTAGCCCGAGCGCCATCCACCGGAAGGGATACGCCTTCGGGTGCAGGAAGATAACGTTCAACATAATGGTGATGACGACCATGACCCACAACAACTGTGAGAAGCCCCTGGAAACGGCATTTTGGATGAACCAGACTGCTCCGGCGTCGAATGCTAGGACCAATATGATCCGAAGCAATTTCGAAAAGAATGCCTCTTCCGTCATACCGGTCTGTCTGGGTTTGGGAGTGGTCTTCATGCCATAACTCTCCTTGTTTCCGGATATCGATTATTTAATGATAAAAAATGGAAGGATAATTGCAATGAAGGCTGAGGATTGGAGTCCTCAGCCTTCAAATTACTTGATCTGGCGAATTATTTTACAACAGCCTCAACCAATTTGGTTGCGGGGTCGTAAGTGAATTCGATGGTGCCGTCAGCAGCGACGGTGAGCTTGTAGTTCGGGCCGTCTTGAGCGCCGTCTGAACCGTAGTTGGTGGTCCAGGAGCCGTCGAGAGCGACTTTATACTCGTAGTCACCAGCCTTGATGGTGAACGGGCCGCTGTGATATTTGCCGTCTTCGCCGAGGGTCATGGCGGTGGCGGCACATTCAGGCAGCCAGTCGGCAGAGCATCCGGCCTGGGCCTGGTAGGAGCCGGGGACGTTGACCATGCCGGTCAGCGGGTTGGCGATCAACGCGCGGATCTTGGTTCCGGCGTCGGTGAGAGCGGTGGCAGCATCCTGCTTGCCATCGCGGGCGATCACAACTGCATCGTTCCAGGAACCCCAAACGGAGCCCATGGCGGCGATGGCGGGCATCATGTTAGCCTGTTCACCGGCGGTAGCCATGGCAGCGAGGTCAGGATCTTCAACCTTGGCGAGAGCGGGCAGGTACGCGGGCGGGCGCTGACCAGCGTTGTAGAGAGCGAGCTGGGTGTCTTCAGTGGCAACGAACTCATTGAGGAAGGTCTGCGCGAGCAGAACGTTCTCGCTCTGGGCATTGACGAACAAGCCCTGAGTACCGGCGAAGGGATAACCGCCGCCAGGGAAGTTGGTGATGGCGTAGGGAACGCCGGATTCACGGATGCGGCTCAGAGCCCACGGGCCAGCCATGATGAAAGGAGCCTTGCCAGTCTCGAAGAGGGCGTGATTATTGGCCCAGTCCCAGTCGGCAGGGAAGTTGCCGTTGGCAACGTTGTCGGCGAGGAACTGCGCGCCAGCGACCATGCCTTCGCTGTCAACACCGAGGTCTTCGGGATTCCAGTCACCGTTATCGAGCTTGCCGAAGATGTAACCACCGAAGGCGGTGTAAATCGGGTAGACATCGTAGGTGGTGCCGGTGATGGCCATCACATAGTCGACTTTGCCTTCAGCCTTGAGGGCTTCACCCATGGAAATGACTTCATCCCATGTGGTGGGAGCGGTCGGGACCAGGTCGGTGTTGTAGAAGAAGCCGAGATTTTCGGTGGCGTACGGCATGCAGTACAGCTGGCCGTCGAAGGTACAAGCGGCAAGGGAGTTCGGGTTGAAATCGGCAGCCTTGTCGCCAAGGTCGATCGGGGCGAGCAAGCCGTCAGAGATCAGTGTTCCGGCCTGATCGTGAGCGATCACGATGATGTCTGGGCCTTCGCCATTGGGGGCGGCGACTTTGAAGTCATCGCGGATGGCGGATTTCACTTCGACCACCAGTTCAATATTGTAGGCAGCCAGAACTTCGTCAGCGAGGTCCTGGAACACGGGGGCCTTGGTATCGTCAGCCCAGATGGTCAGGGTGCCGGCAGGTTCGACGGGAGCGGCTTCGGTGGGAGCCTCAGTGGGGGCTTCAGTGGCCGCAGGGGCCTCGGTGGCCGCAGGGGCTTCGGTGGCGGCGCCACCGCCACAAGCGGCGAGTGCGAGGGTGGCGATCACCAGCGCGCTCAATAAAACGAACAGATTTTTCTTCATTCTCTTTTCTCCTAGGAAATTTTTGAAAAGGTATTTTTACGGTTAGGCTTGCATGGTACTTATCTTACAGCGGGTCACCACCTCCTTCGTGGTTATTATCGAATAGCCTCTTCAGTTGTCGCATCAAAGATGTGGAATTTATCCATATCGAAGATCACCTGGGCCTGGTCGCCAACGCGCCTGTGAGAGCGCGGGTCGACGCGGGCAATAAATGTATTCTTCCCGGCAACGAGGTATAGGAAGGTTTCGTTCCCCATCAGTTCGGTCACATCCACCTTGGCGCTGACCTTTTCACCGTGAATGTTGGGGGGAGCGAAATCGGGATCGTGAATGTTCTCAGGGCGAATACCGAAAACGATGCTTTTCCCATCCATCGACTTGTACGGCGCAGCAAGCGCATCGGGGATCTGGACCTTGAAATCGTCCGTTTCGACCATGACCTTGTCGCCATTTTTGGTGAGTTTGGCGGAGAAGAAGTTCATGGCGGGGGAGCCGATGAACCCGGCTACAAAAAGGTTGCTGGGACGATCATACAAGACCTGCGGAGTATCGAGCTGCTGAAGGATGCCTTTGTTGATGACAGCGATACGGGTGGCCATGGTCATGGCCTCGGTCTGATCGTGGGTCACATAGATGAAGGTCGTTTGCAGGCGCTGGTGCAATTTGCTGATCTCAGCGCGCATTTGTACGCGTAACTTTGCATCGAGGTTCGAGAGCGGCTCATCGAAGAGGAACACTTTGGGCTCACGCACGATGGCGCGCCCGACCGCCACGCGCTGGCGCTGGCCGCCGGAGAGCTGGCGGGGTTTACGGTCGAGCAGGTGGGTGATGTCGAGAACTGCGGCGGCTTCACTGACGCGGCGTTTGATCTCTTCCTTCGGGGTCTTGCGAAGCTTGAGGCCGAAGGCCATATTGTCGTATACGGAGAGATGCGGATATAAAGCGTAAGACTGGAAGACCATGGCAATGTCGCGATCCTTCGGGGCGACATCGTTCACCACACGTTCACCGATCATGATCTCCCCTTCGGTGATCTCTTCCAATCCCGCGAGCAGGCGCAGGGCGGTAGTCTTGCCGCAGCCCGAGGGACCCACCAACACAAGGAACTCTTTATCCTCAACTTGAATGTTGAGTTTCTTGATGATCTCAAGATCACCAAAGCGCTTGATGACGTTCTTGTACGTTACACTAGCCATGATATTGCCTCCAGTCTCAAAAATATGGTGAGCGTATTATAATCACAAGCCACGTTTTGACCTATGTTTTTTGTAAGGCAGTTTGTTGTCTCTGCGAACAAAGGGGATTAAAGGGACAATGTCCTCCCGGCTTGGGCCGATTCAAATAACCTCAAAATGACGGCAATATTTCCGCGGGTATCGGCGAGAGAAACGCGGGGTGACACGCCATGCAGGATCGCATCACACATGTCATTCACTTCGCCGAGATATAACTCCTGGCCTTTGACCTTGATAACCTGGGCTTCATCGCCGCGCGTCAGGTGAATCTCGCTTTTCACCCCTGGCTTGAAGGCGTTGGGGATGTGTAGCACGCCTTCCGTTCCGACGATCTCCATGGCAGTACGGTAATGGGATTTGATGCCACAGTCGAACTGCATTTGGACTCCGTTGGCAAAGCGCATCTGACCCATGAAAGATTCATCAACTCCTCCCGGACCTTCTACCTGCCAGCCGGATACCTCAGTTGGCTCCTCCCCGACGATCATCCGTGCATAGGAAATGGGATAACAACCCACGTCCCATAAGCCGCCACCACCCATGTCTTTATGACTGCGATAATTCCCTTCTCGATTCAACATGAAGGTGAAGGCGCCTTTGATGAGTTGTACCTTGCCAACGGCACCTCCATCCACCAATTCTTTGACCTTCCAGGTTTGTGGATGGTGGCGGTACATGAAGGCTTCAGCCAGTACTTTGCCGGTCTCTTTGGACGCGGCGATCATCGTGTCTACTTCTGCGAGCGATAGCGCAAAGGGTTTCTCGCATAAGACGTGCTTTCCAGCGCGCAAAGCCTTGATCGTCCATTCGGCGTGGAGGTGGTTGGGCAGCGGATTGTATATGACATCGATCTCGGGATCGGCGAGCAAGGCTTCGTAACTTCCGTAGGCGCGTGGGATATCCCATTCGCGGGCATAGGCCTCAGCGGAGGATTGGCTTCTCGAAGCGGCGCCCAGTAAGCGGGTCCGTTTGGAGGCGCGCAGGGGTTTGATCAATGCGCGGTTGATCTTGGCGGTTGAAAGGAGTCCCCAGTTAAGAATTTTATTCATGTACGTTTCTCTTATATAGGATGAAGACAAAGAGCAGGGTCAGGAAGGTGAGTACGAGTGTGATGCCAAACCCGTACGTTAGGTTTAGGGTTTCACTGCCCCAGGCGATGAGCCATGGGCCGATCATCCCGCCTGCGCCTGAAAAAGTGAACAAGACTCCCAGGATAGTGTTAAGATTTTCGTGGGCGTTATCTGATACAGCAGCGGTGAGGGTGGGGAAGATGATGGAGAAGAAGAACCCGGTCAATGGGATGAAGACCGGCATGTTCGTGAAGATGCCCAGAGCCAGGCTGATGACTGCCATCAAGGATGTGAAGAGGATCGAGCGGAGATACCCGAGGCGGTGGACGATGAATCCGCCGAGCAGACGGCCGACCATGAGAGTTCCAAAGAACAAGGCGAGATATTGGTTACTGCCTGCCACAGACATGCAGCGCGTATCCTGTAGATAGACCACCAGCCATGAAGCCAGGCCGATCTCGGCTGCAACGTAGAATGCCATGGCGGCGTAAAACACAGGGAGATGACCTTTGAAAGCGACCTTGGGGATGGTGCGAAAATCGAGCGAACTTTTTTCCTCCGATCTTGGAAATTTCAGCAAAATGGAAGCCAATAGAAGAATGCCGATCAATAGCAGATCCCAACGGTAGACAGTTCGCCAAAGGATGCCCATTCCAAAGAGCCAACTGGCGAACAAGGGTGCAATAGTGGAGCCCAGCCCATGCATGACCGACATTAAGTTGAGATACAGGCCTTTTTGTTCTCGATACAAACTTACGATGATGGCGTTTGGACCGAGTTCGAAGGCGCCCAGACCCAACCCGATCACGAAGAGCGAAGCTGAGAGCAGAGTGGCGGTTTTCAATGTGGAATATCCGCCAACCCCGAATGCGAGGAAGACCGCTGCCAACACCATGACTACTTTGAGGCCGAAGCGGTCTGCCAGAATGCCGGTGATGAGGGTGGCCACCAAAAAGCCAAGATATTCGGCAAAGAAAATATTCCCGCCAGCGCCGTAGTCGATGTTCAGTTCGGCCAGCATGGGCGGCAGGGTGGGGCCTTTAAGATTATCGGTCAGCCCAAAGATGAAGAACGCAAAGAAACACAGGGCAGTAAGGAGGATGATAGTGGTTTTTGAAGATCGATTCATGATTGGATTGTACTGCATGCATGGATTAAAGACTTCGATCCCGCCTTCAAACAGTAGGGGATCGAGAGATCTTGTGTTGAGCGATTATTTATTTCCCGATGCGGGAAGGGGATGAAAGCGCATCATCCACGACGATGGCGATGGAGCCGATCAGGCTTGCATCCGGCCCAAAGGTGGAGAGCTGCACCTCCACCTGTTGACCAATTTCGAGCATGGAATGACGCGTCACCATTTCCTTGATGGCCGGAAGTAGATATTCCCCCGCAACACTGAGCGGACCGCCAAGGATCACTTTTTCAGGGTTGAAGATATTGATGAGACCCGCAAACCCCTGTCCCATGGCGCGGCCTGCTTCGGCGAAAGAATCGATCGCTTCACGATCTCCGGCATCTGCGGCTTGTTTGATGAGCGGAACATCGAGCGGGGAATTCTGTTCCGCCATCAACTGCGGGATGATGCTGGGTCGTTTTACCTCAAGCCGCGCGCGAATGCGCTGGATGATGGAGTACTGATTTGCATAGGTTTCCCAGCAGCCACGATTGCCGCAATGACAGACCGTTTGCGACGGCTCGGCCATGATGGGGGAGTGACCGATCTCACCGGCGTAACCATTTTTGCCGCGATAAAGTTTTCCATTCAGGAATAACCCACCGCCGATGCCCACTCCTGCGAATACGAATAGAAAGTCCTGGCAGTGACGCGCCACGCCGAAGATGTGCTCGGCAATTGCTGCTGCATTGGCATCGTTCTCCACAAATACCCTTAATTTCGTCTGCTCTGAAAAGATTCTTGCGAACGGCACATTGCGCCAATGCAGGTTCGGCGCAAAGATCAACACGCCCTTGTTCACATCCACGGTGCCGGGGGTTGCAAGTCCCAACCCCAGAAAACGGTAGTTTTTCTTTTTCCCTGCCGCCAACGCTTCTTTGACGATGAGCAGAGTTTGAGCGATCATTTTTTGCTGGTTTTCAGGCGGGTCTGCATCTTCGCGCTTGCGCCAGACGATGTTCCCCAGAAAATCCGTCACGGCCACGGATATAAAATCCACGCCGAGTTCAACGCCGACGATATAACCCGCCTCGCGATTGACCTCAAGCAGCGTCGCAGGGCGGCCCGTCCCGCCGGTGTTGCTGCCAATCTCAAGTACCAGGCTGCGTTCGATCAATTCATCCACCAGGCTCGATACGGTGGACTTGTTCAAGCCGGTGATGTTCGCAAGCTGCGCGCGCGATAAAGGAGACTGATTGTGAATCAGCCTGAGTACCAGCGAGAGGTTTGTCTCGCGAACAAACGCCTGGTCAGCCGTGTGTCTGGATTCCATAAATATTTGTATATTGGGGCAACAAAGTAATTATAACGGTAAAAAATTACAGGCTCAAGTGTCCGCTTCAACCTGGACCTTGAGCCTGTCGTTGTTTTATTGAGGATAGTCTACGCCGAAACCTACTTGACCTTCAACGCATCCCACCCGGCATACTTTGCGGTATCACCCAGTTCGGATTCGATACGCAACAACTGATTATATTTCGCCACACGGTCAGAACGGGCCGGGGCACCGGTCTTGATCTGGCCGGTGTTCAACGCTACAGCAAGATCTGCAATGGTGGCATCTTCCGTCTCACCGGAGCGATGCGAAGTGACCGCTCTCCAACCCGCGCGGTGGCACAGGTCCACGGCTTCGATGGTCTCGGTCAGCGAACCGATCTGGTTGACCTTTACCAGCAGCGCGTTGGCCGCATTTTCAGCAATGGCTTTGCGAACGCGCTCGGGGTTGGTCACGAGCAAGTCATCACCGACGATCTGACACTTGTCACCGACGGTCTTGATCATCAACTTCCATGACTCCCAGTCATCCTGTGCCAGGCCGTCTTCGATGGAGACGATGGGATAGTCCTTGATCCACTTGGCCCAGAACTCCACCATTTGTTCGCCGGTCAATTCCTTGCCTTCTTTGCGCAGGTTGTACTTCTTTGTTTTCTCATCATATAGTTCCGAAGCGGCAGGGTCGAGCGCGATCGCCACTTGCTGACCACGACCTGCCTTGAAACCCGCCTTTTCAATGGCGGCAAGAATGAGTTCGATCGCTTCATTATTCGCCTTGAGCGCAGGTGCATATCCGCCTTCATCACCGACGAGGGCGCTGTAGCCTTTTTCCTTCAACACGGTTTTAAGCGCGTGATAGATTTCCGCCCCCCAGCGTAAACCTTCTGAGAATGAAGGTGCGCCGAACGGCATGACCATGAACTCCTGCATATCCGTCGACTGCCAGGATGTGTGCGCGCCGCCGTTCATGATGTTCATCATTGGCACGGGCAACACATGCGCATACACCCCGCCAAGGTAGCGATAGAGCGGCATGCCGAAGGAGTTCGCCGCGGCCTTGGCGACCGCGAGACTTACACCGAGGATGGCGTTCGCGCCAAGTTTGGATTTATTCGGTGTGCCATCCATATCGAGCAATTCCATGTCGATGGCTTTCTGCTCGGCCGCGTCCCAGCCGAAGAGCGTATCTGCGATCTCGCCATTGATATTTGCCACAGCATTTGCCACGCCCTTGCCAAGGTAGCGCTTCTTGTCGCCGTCGCGCATTTCCAGCGCTTCGTGCTCGCCCGTGGATGCGCCTGAAGGAACCGCTGCGCGTCCCCACGAACCATCCATCAGAACGACTTCCACTTCTACAGTCGGATTGCCGCGCGAATCAAGGACTTCCAGCGCGGAGATGCTTTCGATCGTTGTGTCCATTTTGTACTCCTGGGGTTATTATCTAAAACCAGACCCTATATGATTAATCTAGACTGGTTTTGAATTGGAATGTCAGGTGGATTTACTCCTAACCTGTTCCAAGTATAATCCCAAACCTTTGGCAGAGGAAATCTTGACCGAAATCACGTTTTTAGACCCGAGAGAACGATTACATTTCTCTTTTCGAACCACGCCTTTTCGAAAATTTGTCATCTTTTTGCTGGGTGCTTTTTTCAAAACCATCATGAAGTTGGAGGTTCACGGCCTGCAAAACCTGCCTAGTGACGGCGGGGCTGTACTTGCGGCAAATCACGTCACCAATTTCGATGTCATTCCCATGCAGTTGAGCATCCCTCGCCCGATCTTCTTCATGGGCAAGGCCAGCTTGTTTAAGATCCCTGTGTTTGAAGCGGCCATCCGTGACCTTGGTGCGTTCCCGGTCTATCGCGGTGAGAAGGATGAATGGGCGTTGCGCCATGCTGCGCGCGTGCTCGAAAATGGACAGGTACTTGGTATGTTCCCCGAAGGGACTCGCTCCAAGGGCAGGGGACTTAGCGTCGCCAAGACCGGCTCCGCCCGCCTCGCCCTCGACGCCAACTGCCCCATCGTCCCCATGGCTGTGGTGGGTACCGACAACTTCTTTAAACGCTTCCCACATCGTACGGCTGTGACCATCCAGATCCTCCCGCCAATTCTTCCCAAACCCGGTGAGACGCCCCTCGCTCTCATGGACCGGGTCATGTTTGCCCTCGCTAAAGAACTCCCGGCCGATATGCGCGGAGTCTATGCCGAAGTGCCTAAAGGATTTGAGTAGATAAGATTGGATTCCCGAAATAGAAAAGACCTCCTTTTAATGGAGGTCTTTTCTATATTTATAGATCACTTACTACTTCTTTTTTACTCTTTCCTTCGCTGCCTTCAAAAGCCCCACGAACAATGGATGCGGTTTCATTGGGCGGGATAGGAATTCGGGGTGGAATTGGCTCGCCACCATGTAAGGATGATCCTTCAATTCCACGATCTCCACCAGGCGTCCATCGGGTGAAATGCCGGAGAAGACCATGCCGTGTTTTTCGAATTGCTCACGGTAGGCGTTGTTGAACTCGAAGCGATGGCGATGACGTTCATCCACATGTGAGACGCCATAGGCATCGGCTGCCTTCGACCCGGGCTTGAGTTCGCACGGATACAGGCCCAGGCGCATCGTCCCGCCCATATCGGTGATGGAGCGCTGATCGAGCATCAGGTCGATGACCGGGTGCTCAGTGGCGCGGTCGAATTCGGACGAGTTCGCATCTTCGAGGTCCAGAGCGCCGCGCGCAAATTCGATGCACATGGTCTGCATGCCGAGGCACAATCCCAAATACGGGACCTTGTTCTCGCGGGCATAGCGAGCCGAAAGGATCTTGCCCTCCACACCGCGCGATCCGAAGCCGCCGGGGACAAGCACCGCATCGGCGCTCTTAACCACATCCCAGCCTTTGTCCTTCTCCAGGTCGGCGGAATGCACCCAGCTGATGGATACTTCCACTTCGTTGGCAAGTGCAGCATGTTTCAGCGCCTCGCGCACCGACATATACGCATCCTGCAATTCGACATATTTCCCGACCAGCGCCACGTTGACCGTGGGTTTTTCCTTCCTGACATCCTCCACCAGTTTTTTCCACGGGCGCATATCCGGTTTGCGGCTGGATTGAAGCCCGAGTTTATTGAGCATCAATTCGCCTACGCCAAGGCCCTCCAGCAGTAACGGAACTTCATAGAGGACGCTGGCGGTCTTCATCGGAATGACTGCGTTCTTGTCCACATCACAAAACAGGGCGATCTTGTCGCACAATCCTTGGTCAATATCCTGGTCAGCGCGTGCGATGATGATGTTCGGCGAAATGCCAATGGAGCGCAGCGCCGCCACGGAGTGCTGTGTGGGCTTGGTCTTGATCTCGCCCGTTGCGCCGATGGTGGGCAGCCAGGTCACATGCACGAACAGGCAATTCTCACGCCCAACTTCGTTTCGCAACTGACGCAGCGCTTCGAGGAAGGGTTGGGACTCGATATCGCCGACCGTGCCGCCAACCTCAAGGATGACGATCTCCGCGCCGGTCTCTTTTTCCACGAGTCCGATGCGGCGTTTGATCTCATTGGTGATGTGGGGAATGACCTGGATCGTCCCACCGAGATAGTCGCCCCGGCGTTCCTTTGAAATGATCTCAGCGTAGACCTGACCCGTGGTGAAATTACTGACCCGGCTCAGGCGGATGTCTATGAAGCGCTCATAGTGACCCAGGTCCAGATCTGTTTCCGCTCCATCATCCAGCACATACACTTCGCCATGCTGATAGGGCGACATCGTACCCGGGTCCACGTTGATATAGGGGTCCAGTTTTTGAACCGCCACCTTGAAACCACGCTCCTTCAAGAGCAGGCCGGTGGCCGCTGCCGTTACGCCTTTTCCAACTGAAGAGACCACGCCTCCCGTGAAAAATAAATACTTGGTTGCCATTCTTTAATCTCCTGATGTGCCTCTCCAAACGGAGAGGATATGAAGGGTATAAACAAAGAGAATGGGGAGGGTGTTTAGCCCTCCCCATTCCGGGGTTAACTTATTTGGAGCGTACGAACTTGTCTTATTCTCATCCGACCAATTTGACCAGGTCTTCGGCGGCGCGCCTCATCTCAAGGAAGACCATGCCGAGTTTCGCATCTTGCCGAGCCATGGCGGTGAGCACGGCTTCTTCGCCGATGGCCGTCAGCACGATCGCACCCTTGTCGCCTTTGATGTATACCTGTTCCAGCACACCGCGACCCAACTCACCGGAGATGCGCTCGCCAAGGCTCAACATGGCCGCAGACATGGCCGACACGCGGTCTTCTTCCACGCCCTGTTGCAATGCAGAGGCCATGATCAAGCCATCCACCGAAACAATGGCGGACGCTTCGATATCGGGAGCAGCGGCTTGCATATTGCGCAGGCGCTCTACAAGTTGTTCAGCGCGGGACGGGGCCATGACAATCTCCTAAAAAGCGGGTTCGTTGTTGGTTAGAACGGCTAGAGTTTACCAGAAAATACCCCATTCGAGAATTGCACTCGCAAAATAATTTCAATTTGACCCGCCCTATCCTTCATAGTAAACTTAACGATTGCCATGCTGAAGGTTTTATTGATTCTTTTCCTGTTTTTTCAAGATCCGGCTGTGACGGTCACATTTCCGCAAACTGGAGACGTATTGCGTGGGACCATCGAGATTCAGGGCTGGATGGATGTGCCAAACTTCGCTTCCGCTGAACTGGCTTTTGCCTTCGCATCCGACTCCGGTGGGAACTGGTTCACCCTCCAGACCTTTTCCCAACCTGTTACGGATCCCATTCTCGCCACTTGGGACACGACCAGCATCACCGACGGTGACTATACCCTGCGCCTGCGTGTATCCCTGCAGGATGGGACTTTTCAAGATGCTCTTGTCACCGGTCTTAAGATCCGCAACGACGAGCCTCTTCCTACGCCAACCTCTACTGCAACAGAGGTTGTATTCAATTTTCAGCCATTAAATCAAACCCCATTGCCGGATTCTGTTGCATTCACGCCGACTTCGGTGGTCACATTCCCAACATCCACACCATTGCCAGCCAACCCTGCTTCTCTGACTGTGGATTCCATTGTCAAAACCTTCTGGCAAAGTGCTGTCATCATTTTGGCCTTATTTGCCTTCCTCTCCCTCATCCTTCGTCTGCGAAAGAACTGACCTTCATGACTGAACCCTATCTCATCATCGGCCTCGGAAATCCGGGGCGCGAATATAAAGACACCCGTCACAATATTGGCTTTATCCTCGTTGACCATCTCGCCGAAAAGATCGGTGCTCGCGGAATGAAAGTGCATTCGAAAGCCATCGTTACCTCGGGGTTGTATGAAGAGCACAAACTCATCCTTGCCAAGCCGCAGACGTATATGAATCTCTCCGGCCAATCGGTACAAGGGTTGCTGCATTTTTACAAGATTCCCCTTGAGAACCTGATCATCGCCCATGACGATCTGGATATCCCGTTTGGCACGTTGCGCATTCGTCCCACCGGCGGGCCCGGCGGGCAACGGGGTATGGCAAACACCATCGAACAACTCGGTACCAAGGATTTTCCGCGCTTGCGTATGGGTATTGGCCGTCCACCCGGGCGTATGGACCCGAAGGATTATGTCTTGCAGGATTTTTCGAAGGATGAACTTAAACTTATGCCCGATCTTCTCTCCCGTGCCTCAGATGCGGTGCTCGAATTTGTGATGCGCGGCTTGAATGCGGCGATGAATAAGTTCAATGGCGATGTAAGGGAGTAGTAGATCAATGATAGGTGGGTTGTTACCACATCTCCGCGCCCTTGTGCCGTATCAACACTTGTTGGGCGAACTCAACGCGCGCAAACCGGTCTCAGGGCTGGGCTTGCCGCGTTCTGCGCGTTTGCCCATCCTTGCCTCCCTTCACGCGGATATTAACCAGCCCATTCTGCTCATCACAGACCGCGCCGATCATGCGTTGGCAATGTTCGATGAACTGGGTTTCTGGGTTACCTCGGCGCGTTATCTTTTTGCGGAACCGAACCCGTTGTTCTATGAAGAAGCCGCATGGGGTGTGACCACGCGCCGCGACCGCCTGCAAACGCTTACGGCGCTCTCTGCATATCATTTGCCATTTACAAAAAAGCCCGAAGTGCCGCCCATCATTGTCGCCTCTGTCCGCTCGTTGATGACACGCACCCTGCCGCGGCGGGATTTTCTCAAAGCCTGCAAAAAACTTTCAGTAAACCAGACCAGCCAACCCGATGGCCTGATGCGTGAGTGGGCGCGCATCGGTTACCAGCGTGTCAACACAGTGTTGGAGCCGGGGCAATTTTCCGGACGCGGCGGTATCCTCGATGTGTGGGCGCCCACAGAACTGAATCCTGTGCGCCTCGATTTCTTTGGAGATGAGATCGAAACCATTCGTAGTTTTGACCCGGCCACTCAGCGCACACTTGAAAAACTGGAGTCGATCCTTATCACCCCCGCCCGCGAGTTTCTGGCGGATACGATCGATTCGGAGGCGCAACTTTCAGAGTTTCATATACCGCTGCTTCATCAACAGCCTGCATCGCTGCTGGATTATCTTCCGCAAAAAACGCTTGTACTGGTGGACGATCTCAGCCTGATCGATGTGATGGCAAACGAAGTGGAGGAACAGGCGCTTAAGTTTAGACAGGAGAGCCTTAAGGAAGGCACGCTTTCAGCAGACTTCCCTGTGCCTTATGTGCCGTGGTCTGAATTGCACGACGCGTTGGGCGAGTTCGTTCACCTTGAACTGGGCCATTCCACTGAAACTGAAGACGAATTGAAACTGACATCGCACTTCGGTCATGACGAGCGTTTCGGCGGGCGGCTTAAACCGTTCATCGATTATCTCGCTCCCATTGTGCAGAGTGGTGAGCAGGTCTTCATTGTTTCGCGCCAGGCTCAGCGTCTGCGCGAATTGTGGTTCGAGCATTATCCTGAGTCTGAACCGGCGAATCTCGATTTCACCGAAGCCTCGCTTTCCGAAGGCTTCACGCTCAAAGACCAGTCGCTAATTTCTATTCATCTGATCTCTGATTCCGAAGTCTTCGGCTGGGAGCGCCCACAGCCGCGTACACGTCTGCGCCAAGCCGCGGATACCCCCGAGTCTTTGTATGCGGATCTGCAAGTGGGGGATTATGTGGTTCATGTGGATCATGGCATCGGGCGCTTCGCGGGTCTTATCCAGCGACAGCTGGAAGGCCACGAAAGGGAGTATCTCACCGTTGAATATGAGCGCGGTGACATTTTGTATGTTCCCGTCCATCAGGCGGATCGGCTTACGCGTTACGTTGGCGCGGATGGCGGCAAGCCTTCGCTGGATAACCTCGGTGGGCAGGCTTGGGCTGAGACTAAGGCAAGAGTCAAGGAAGCGGTGCAAAAGGTTGCGGAGGATTTGCTCGACCTGTATGCCCGCCGTCAGGTGGTCGAGGGATTTTCATTTTCAGAAGATACGCAATGGCAAAAGGAACTGGAGGATAGTTTCCCTTATGTGGAGACCGAAGACCAGAAACGCGCCATAGCCGATATCAAACGTGATATGGAACGCGCCCGTCCAATGGACCGCTTGCTATGCGGTGATGTGGGCTATGGCAAGACCGAGGTGGCGTTACGCGCTGCTTTCAAGGCAGTGATGAGCGGCAGGCAGGTGGCGGTGCTGGTGCCGACCACCGTTCTGGCGCAGCAACATTTTGAGACTTTTTCCCAACGCCTTGCCGCGTTTCCGGTCAAAGTGGAAATGCTCTCACGTTTTCGCACCCCGCGGGAGCAGACCGAGATCCTGCATCAACTCTCCATTGGCGAGGTGGATATCATCATCGGTACGCATCGCCTGATCTCGTCTGACGTTGTTTTCAAAGATCTGGGGCTGGTGGTCATTGATGAAGAGCAGCGCTTCGGCGTGACCCACAAGGAGCATCTCAAAAAACTCCGTACCGAAGTGGATGTGCTTACGCTTACGGCCACGCCGATCCCGCGTACACTTTACATGGCATTAACCGGTGTCCGGGATATTTCCAACCTCAATACACCACCGGAAGAACGATTGCCCATTGTTACGCATGTTGGGCCGTACTCCCCGCGTCTTGTCCGCCAGGCCATTCTGCGCGAATTGGAGCGCGGCGGGCAGATCTTTTTTGTCCACAACCGCGTGCAGACCATTGACGCGATGCGGGCGCATATCGAAAAACTCGCACCCGAAGCGCGGATTGATATCGGTCATGGCCAGATGCACGAGACGCAACTTTCCGCCGTGATGCGCCGCTTCAGTATGGGTGAGATCGACATCCTGCTCTCCACTACCATCATCGAATCCGGTTTGGATATTCCCAACGCCAACACCCTCATCGTAGACCGTGCCGATACCTTTGGGCTTGCGCAACTCTATCAGCTGCGTGGACGTGTCGGACGCGGCGCCATGCGTGCATATGCGTACTTCTTCCGCCATAACAAAATGTCGCCCACACAGGAAGGCCAGCAGCGATTGGAAGTGATTGCGGAGAATACCCAACTTGGCGCGGGCTATTCCATCGCCATGCGTGACCTTGAGATCCGCGGCGCTGGGGAACTGCTTGGTACCCGTCAACATGGTTTCATTCAATCCGTAGGCTTTCATCTTTATACAAGGATGCTGGCTGATTCGGTTAGAAGGTTAAGACGAATTGCCTCGGATGTCTTGAAAATAGATAGTGGAAAATTGGAGGGCGCTCTCTCCACTTTCAACCTGCCGCTTTCCATTCCGGTCAACGTGGATCTTCCCCTCGCGGTTGGCATCCCTGCATCTTATATTTCTGATCAGGATTTGCGTTTACGGCTGTATCGCCGCATCGCCGATCTGCGCGACGAGACCGAACTGGATGCGCTTGGCTCCGAGTTTCGTGACCGCTTCGGCCAATTGCCTGAGATGGTGCAAAACCTTTTCTACCAGATCCGCGTGAAGTTGCGTGCTGAAAAGATCGGCCTGTCCTCTGTTAGTTGGGAATCGGGGCAGGTGTTGCTCAAATATCCCGCACCCGCTGACGGCGCGGAGGCGATGCGTCTGCCCGATCTGGCGAACGGCGTGAGAGGCGGCAAGGCTCAATACTGGATCACACTCTCTAAGGAAGAAGTCTGGACGGCGAAACTGCTGGATGTTCTTTCGCAATTGAACGGCGTTTCGAACTAGGCCGAAACCTGATTCCGGTTTTCTGAAAATTGTAGCCGCCCCGGGGTTTTGGTGTAAAATAGAACACACGTTCCCCTTATTCTTGAAAAGTAAACCATGGAATTCAAACTCAGAGCCCCCTTCCAACCGATGGGCGACCAGCCCGAAGCCATCCGCGGACTTGTGGATGGTGTGAACCGAGGTCTTAAGCACCAGGTGCTGCTTGGCGCAACCGGCACCGGCAAGACCTTTACCATTGCATCGGTCATTCAGCAATTGCAGAAACCGGCGCTCATCATGGCGCACAATAAGACCCTGGCCGCGCAGCTGTATGCCGAGTTCAAAGAGTTCTTTCCGGAGAATGCAGTCTCATACTTTGTCTCCTACTACGATTATTACCAGCCGGAAGCCTATGTTCCCCGGCACGACCTGTTCATTGAAAAAGAGACCCAGATCAACGAGGAGATCGAGCGTTTGCGCCTTGCCGCAACGACCGCGCTCATTTCGCGGCGTGACGTGATCATTGTCGCTTCGGTATCCTGCATCTACGGCCTGGGCTCACCGGAGGAATTTGGAAAGGGGACAGTCACTCTCAAGGTGGGGGAGATCTACCGTCGCAACGCTCTGCTTCGTCAGTTGATCGAAAGCCAGTACCAGCGCAATGATATGGAATTGAAGCCGGGTACTTTTCGAGTGCGCGGTGATACGCTGGAGATCATCCCGGCCTATGAAGATAAAAAAGGATTCAAGATCACCTTCTTTGGTGACGAAGTGGAACGCATCATGCAGTTCAGCCCGTTGACAGGCGAGATCTTTGATGAGCCGCGGGAGGTCTCCATTTACCCCGCCAAACAATTCCTGACCGATGCGGACCGCCTGAAAGAGTCCATTGTCAATATCGAAAAGGAATTGGAAGAACGGCTGGCCATATATAAAAGCGAAGGAAAATTTCTCGAAGCGCAGCGTATCGAACAGCGCACCCGTTATGACCTGGAGATGCTGAAAGAAGTTGGCTATTGCTCTGGCATCGAGAACTATTCACGCCACCTGGATGGGCGCCCTCCCGGTTCGCACCCATGGACGATGATCGACTTTTTACCAAGCGATTATTTGTTGATCCTGGATGAGAGCCACATGACCGTGCCGCAGATCCGTGGCATGTATAACGGTGACCGTGCTCGCAAGGAGACGCTGGTCGAATATGGTTTCCGTTTGCCATCCGCGCTGGATAACCGCCCGCTTAAGTTTGACGAGTTCGAGCAGGTAATGGGCTCGACCATTTATACATCTGCGACACCGGCGGAATATGAAATCAAGAACGCTCAGCAGATTGTTGAGCAGATCATCCGCCCGACGGGGTTAGTGGATCCGGAGGTGGTGGTGCGCCCGGTCAAGGGGCAGGTGGATGACCTGGTCGGAGAGATCAAGCAACGGGTGGAGCGAGGCGAGCGCATCCTCGTCACTACACTGACCAAACGCATGTCAGAAGACCTGACTACATATATGAAAGAGTTGGGAATCAAGGTCAATTACCTGCACTCCGAAGTTGAAACTTTGGAACGAGTCGGCATTCTGCGTGACCTGCGCCTCGGGAACTTTGACGTACTGGTGGGCATTAACCTGTTGCGCGAAGGCCTGGACCTGCCCGAGGTTTCACTGGTGGCGATCCTTGATGCGGATAAAGAAGGCTTCCTGCGCTCGGATACAGCGCTGATTCAAACCATCGGGCGTGCAGCCCGTAACGTGAACGGGTGCGTCATCATGTACGCTGACAAGATGACCGACTCAATGAAGCGCGCCATCGACGAGACGAACAGACGCCGTGCCAAGCAGGTGAAATACAATGAAGAGAACGGGATTGTGCCGTTCAGCATCACCAAGGCCATCCACGACTTGACGGAAGAGATGTCTGCCAGGGCAGTGGGTGAGATGAAGGGCGAGTACAAGGTCAAAAATAAGAATGAAATGCCGCGCAATGAACTTCGTCAGATCGTGCATGAGATGGAGAAGCAAATGAAAGAAGCGGCCAAGAACCTAGAGTTTGAGCGAGCGGCTGCACTGCGCGATGAACTCTATGAAATGAAGAGCCTATTGGCTGAAGACGAAAGCCTGAAACCCTGGGAGCGGATCAAACTGCTCTCCGGCGAAGATGAATAAAGAATAAAGCCCCTGAAGTGTTTGAGAAACACTTCAGGGGCTTTATTCTTGTGTAACCTACAACCCAGGGGCCTTTGGCAAAGGCTTGGGCTTTTTATGAATGCAAGGATAGAGTTCGCCGTCCACGATCAAGATATGGTTGATGATCCAATCCGAGATTTCCTCATGGATCATGAGAGCAAGTTCATTCGAGCCGCCGATCCGGTTGAATTCATTGTTGAATGTGTCGAACTTTTCAATGAAAACGGCATGGGCTTTTTTGTTCTTCCCGGCGGCAGGGCAGTGATAGGTTTCAAAGCAATCTTCTTCTTTTCCGAAGTGCCAGCCTGCGTAGAAACGCAGCGCCCCAAGGATGCGGGCCAGGCTTTCACTGCCATGCCCCTCGTTGATCGCTTCTCCAAGTTTGTTGAGCAGGTCCACCAGGTAGCGGTGCTGGTTGTCAAGAGATTCGTCGCCAGTGCTGAGGGCAATGTTCCATTCCAACGGTTTGGGCGTATACATTTGCCAGTCTCCTAAAGTGTTTCAAAATTTCGAATACGCCAAAATTATACTATTTATCGTTTTAAGTCATTCATTGCAGTTATCTTGAGATGGAAACCAGCCTTTAATGGGACGCCGTTATTTTGTCCTTTTGCAGTTCGCCCAGGCTGCCTGCCCCGCAGGCGAACATGGTGACCTCGATTTGGCGTCGGGTCAATTTCATCATCTCAATAGCCCGTTCAGTGGAGAGGGCCGCGGCTTTAAGGAACTGACCGGCCATGCCGCCCAGGGTTGAACCGAGGGCAATGCACTTGGCGATGTCGAGCCCATCCTTAAGGCCGCCGCTGGCAAAGATGGATAGATCGGGCGCGGCTTTCTTGGCATTCAAGATGGATTCACTGGTGGGGATCCCCCAGCCGACAAAGGTTGCGGCCAGTTGGCGGGTGAACTCGTCTGGGGCACGGTGCATTTCCACCTGTGACCAACTCGTGCCGCCCGCCCCGGCCACGTCAATGGCTGAAACGCCGCAATCTGCGAGAAGTCTGGCAGTTCTCTCAGAGATGCCCCACCCAACTTCCTTGGCGATCACAGGCACGTCGAGTTTTGTACAAACCTCCTCGATCCTTTTGGCAATGCCGATCCAGTTGGTATCACCGGCGTCTTGTACAGCTTCCTGTAGCGGATTGAGATGCAGGTAGAGCGCATCGGCTTCGATCATACCCACAGCGCGTCGGCATTCGTCCACGCCGTATCCGTAGTTGAATTGGACGGCGCCGATATTTGCAAAGAGCAGAATATCGGGTGCGACGCGACGGACCTGAAAGGTGCGCGCCTGTTCGGGATGTTCGATGGCGGCACGTTGACTGCCAACCCCCATGGCGACTCCACATTCCTGCGCGGCTTCAGCGAGACGCAGGTTGATGGTCTCGGCTTCATCGGTGCCTCCGGTCATGGAACTGACCAGAGTAGGGGATGCCAGGGTCTTGCCGAACAAGCTCAGGCTTGTATCGATGCGGTTCAAGTCAAGTTCGGGAAGGGCTTCGTGGATGAAGTGATACTTTTCCAGCCCGGTGGTCAAAGCCGAGCGGACATCCTGTTCTAAGTTAATTTTAATGTGATCGGCTTTTCGCTGGTCGATTGGCGCAACTTTTGTCATGAGGGGGTGTTCCTGTGATTGACGAACCGGCTTGACAGTGTTTGTCGAGCGGTTACAATAAACTAAACAAAACCCAATTCGGAGGATGTTATGTCAGACACATATAACGAAGTAAAGAATATTATCAAGGACTTGCTTGGTTCTGATGATGCGAAGATCACGATGGAGGCCAAGTTCCGCGAGGACCTCGAGGCTGATTCTCTCGACCTGGTCGAGTTGATCATGGCCTTCGAAGACAAATTCGGCGCTGAGAT
>Ga0268298_10002340_pt1 | contig 20802 bp, 15 predicted proteins | sample WWTPWeurt_MetaG_FD_194462 | JGI IMG/M metagenome (GOLD analysis project Ga0268298, IMG submission 194462) | Activated sludge microbial communities from WWTP in Nijmegen, Gelderland, Netherland - WWTP Weurt | ecosystem: Engineered > WWTP > Aerobic digester > Activated sludge | place... | reverse complement strand
TAGATAATATAATCTACTAATCTGTTTTTTCTCCTTAAAGCCCATACACTAGATAATATAATCTACTAATCTGTTTTTTCTCCTTAAAGCCCATACACTAGATAATATAATCTACTAATCTGTTTTTTCTCCTTAAAGCCCATACACTAGATAATATAATCTACTAATCTGTTTTTGTCATGAAACGAGTTGGACTCGAACCAACGACGGAATAACCAGTAGATTTACAGTCTACCGCTTTAACCACTCAGCCATCGTTTCATAGACTGCCAAAAAGAATCGAACTTTTAAAATCAATGGGGAATGAGCCCACGATGAGACCACTCAAGCAGTTTTACTAAAATATAAAATTTACAGGACTATCACCTTTTTTAGTTAGTTATCCCAAACTATTCAATTTTTAATTTTTAAACATATAAACTATAAATATAATCGCCATATTTACATAGTCTCAATTGAATTATTCAAGTTTAACTAATATAATGTTTTACTTCGTTAAACTAAAAAAAATCTACTAATTTCAAATAAATAAATTAATCAAAATTATATTTACTAGATAGATATCGTAATTTATTTACGTTTACTATTTAAATATTAGACATCCTTCTAATGGCTACACTAAATATTAACTACTAAATAAAAAAAAAGTAAACAGTAATTAATAATTAAATATTAAAATGCTTCTCCTCAATTATTACTAATTTTTCAGAAAAAAACATTAATAAAATTATTAGTCTAATAACTATTTATTAGAAAATAAAACTAAAACAGTTTCTGTATATAATACATTAAACTCTATTAATGTAGCTTTTAAACAATACTTATATAAAGTAATTTAAACACCATTGATTAACTCTACTCGGTCCTCTCGTACTAAAGTTGACTTTTAATTATTTTCTAAACCCTACAGCAGATAGGGACCAAACTGTCTCACGACGTTCTAAACCCAGCTCACGTACCACTTTAATCGGCGAACAGCCGAACCCTTAGTAGATTGTACACCACTAGGATGTGATGAGCCGACATCGAGGTGCCAAACGAGTTTATCAATAAGAACTCTCAAAACTCATTAGCCTGTTATCCCTAGCGTACCTTTTATCCGTTGCTCGATAATCCTTCTGTAAAGATATATCGGGTCAATATGACAGACACATATCCTTAGTATATATGTACATACACTAATCAGGTTTTTAAAATTCATTTTAATACACCATATTAAAAATACTGCTAAAAACCATATATACACCTCCGTTACTCTTTAGGAGGCGACCGCCCCAGTCAAACTAATAGTCTATTACATATATTTTAAAATTAATTATAAATATACAAAATTTTAAACTAAACAAAGTAGTTTTCCATTTCTAATATATATTTCCTACATATCTAGATAGTCTAGTATAAAGTTTAATAATAGATCATAGTAAAGGTGCATAGGGTCTTCCCGTCTAACTGCAGATAGCTGCATCTTCACAGTTAATTCAAATTCGTAAGGCGAGCGCTGGAGACAGCGGGGAAGTCGTTACACCATTCATGCGGGACGGAACTTACCCGTCAAGGAATTTCGCTACCTTAGGACCGTCAGGGTTACGGCCGCCATTCACTGGGGTTTATAAAAGCAGCATAACTACTTTTTTTTACCTTGCAGCATCGGGCAGGTGTCAGATCTTATACATCATATTTTCAATTTAGCAAAATCTTATGTTTTTATTAAACAGTCGCTACCCCCTCTTTTTAAATGCAATTTGCCCTTTTTCTCCCGAAGTTACAAAGTAATTTTGCCGAGTTCCTTCAACGCTATTAACCTTTATGTTTTAATTTATTCAACCTGTATACTTGTGTTAGTGTTAATACGATAAACATCTTAGCATATTTCCTGTATACTTTATAAATCTTATAATAAACTTTAATATCACAAAAAAAATAAAATACATGCACTAAGAAACTTCATCACTCTTACTAAAAAACTTTTAAAATTTAGAAATCGTATCACACCTTATAAGATTATCATTATAAGGTAACTCTAATACTTTCAACAATAATGATTTGCACATTATATCTACTACTTATACTAGCATTATCACTTTTGATACTTTCATAAAATTTAACAATTTTACTAATAGAATACAAAACGTTCCGCTACCACCTAAAAATTAGATCTATTGTTTCGGTAAAATAATAAAATTCTATTTTCATTTTTGATTATATAATTGTTTTTTATTTAGCCACAATAAAACAATAAATAATAAGCTTTTACGCTTTCTTTAAAGGATGGCTGCTTCCAAGCCTACCTTTTATTTATTATACAAAAAAATAATCTTTTTATTTAATATTTTTAAAGACCTTAACAGATAGTCTGGGCTGTTTCCCTCTTGATTGTAAACCTTAGCGCTAACAATCCGATTGTTGCTCATAAATATAAATATTAGAAGATTCTATTCTTAAAATTAATAAATTAACTTGTAGAATAGATTACTCGACCCTCCATATTTTTTAAGCAATAATCCTACTAAAATAGGTTTCGCAGAAAACCAGCTATAACTAAGTTTGATAAGCCTTTCACCCCTAATCACAATTCATCTCAAAATTTTGCAACATTTATGAGTTCGGTCCTCCAACCAATAAAGTTTTCAACCTGATTATGATTAGATCACTTAGCTTCGGGTCTTAATTTAACAGCTATTTTTCTTTCGATACGCAATTTTTAAAACTTACTCGCTGATAAATTAAACTCGCTAGTCCATTATACAATAGGTACGCTAAAACCAAATGCTTTAGCTGATTTAACCATTAAATTTCAAAATCTTTTGATTTTTATACAAAAAATTCTTTTCATCTTTCCTTCGCAGTACTCTTCTCTATCACATTTAAATAGCATTAGTTTAATAGACAGTGCTATTATCTCTAGCTTAATTAAAATTAAGCTATACTAAATATTATACATTATTTATATTTATATTTAAAACTCTACTATAATAACTTAACTCCTTCATGTAATATAAGTAATTTATATAAATAAATACTGATCTTTCATCAAAAAAATTTATATCTATAACTCTAATATCAAACTCGTTTAATCTATTATAATAATACTTTGGTATACTATTATTAAAATTTAACACTAAACATACATTATTATTTATTAAATAATTACATAAATCATCTGTCTTAAAAAAATAATTATTTTGTCCACCATAAGAAAATCAAAACTTATTAGTAACATTATAAAAAACTAAATCATTATTACGAAAAAAAACTACGCACATATTTATAAAACTTACAAATCAAGCTAGATATTTAAATACATAAATATAAGCGTACAACATCTTATTTTTATTTAATATGCATTTTTGTAAACAAACATACACTAAATAAAAAAAGGCAAAAATATAAGTTTTATAATATTTAGTATAAACATCTATGTGTTTACAATTTTTATATTTACTAATATTTATTCTTTTATTTAAGGTTAATAAGATATTTAAACTAATTTTTAAATCAAATAAATTTAAGCTATTGTTTGAATATTTATTTAAAAGTACTTTTAATATATATAGATCAAAATATCTTATTTTCATTCTAAATTAAAAAATTTACAAAAAACGAAAAAAATAATAAAAATGCAAAACAAAAAAGAATAATTAATAATTCTTTAATTGTTAGATCTAATGGTATATATTTCATATTTTTTTTAAACATTCCAAAAACTGCATTAAATCAACATTTACTAAAACCGATTAGACCTAAAACATTCGCTGTAAACATAAGTATAAAACAAACTACTGGCGAAATCTCTAAGAAACCGCTAAATATATAAAATTCACTAATAAACTTTATAGTTCCCGGTAATCCAGAAAAAAAAACACACATAGTTAATATTGAAATTCCTAAATTAGGTGTTAAATGCAATAATCCATTTATTTCTACTAATGATCTAGTATGAAATCTTCGATATACGCAATCTACTAAAAAAAACATTAATGCTGACAAAAAAGCATGCGTAGCGCTAAATAAAATACCGCCAACTATAGCATTCGTGTCACCTCAACAAAAAACTAAGTAAATTAGGTTCATTTCTTGAATGGTACCATACGCAACTAATTTTTTCAAATCTGTTTGACCTCACATCTTTAGTGAAGCGTCAATAACTCCTAACATAGCAATTACAATAAATATTGTTGTATCAAAATTACCTCCTAAACTATTTGTTAGCTTATAAAAACCATATAAAGCGCTTTTTACTAAAAAACCACTTAAATATATTGAAAAACCACTTGCTGCTTCTACATGAGTCTTAGTTAATCAATAATGAAAAGGTCATATTGGCACTTTAAAACCAAAACCTAAAAACAAAATAAAATATAAATATCATACTTCATCACCTGTAAATTTAAAACTTTTTAACGTAAAAAAATCATAACATGAAGATACACTTAACATATAGGCTACTGAACACAAAACTAAAAATGAACCTACCTGGGTTCATATAATAAAATATAAAGACGCTTGTATAGCTCGACGACTAGGACTAACAAAATAAACAAAAAAAAATGACGGAATTAGTAACATTTCATACATTAAAAAAAAAATAATAACATTAGTTACAGATACATAAATATAGACAATTAACGCAAAAACATTGAACGAAAATAAATACTTTATATTTTTTCAATATAATCTTGTATCTAATGCTAATATAGATATAAAACCTACTATATAAGCTAGCATAAGTAAAATTAAGCCAAAAAAGTCCATAGTCAAATATATATTAACTAATGAAAAAGTAAAAATATTAAAGAGTTTAATTTTTAAAAAGTAACTCAAGTTAGGTATTAATAAAAAAGAGTCTGCTATTGAATATGATATGAAACTGTATGTTAAATTAATATATAGCCAAAAAGTAAAACAATAAAAAAAAAAAGAGATTAACAAACCTAATACTAAAATTAAACGTAGTACTTTTAAACTAGTTGAGTTCTTATACAAGTTATGTACACCAAAAATTTTAGATAAATAAAATATTATAGAGCTTACTATAACTAAACCAAATAAAAAATAAAAATTAAACTGCAAAAACAATTTAGATAAAAAGAAACTTTTCACTAAAAACATACTCGCCATTTTTTATTATATATTTATATTATATTAAATACAGCAATTATTATTATTATATACACAATAAAGTATAATAGCTTTAAATACAGCAAATCAAATGATAGATTTTTATAAAAAATTTTTAATTTTTTTAAGTATAAATTGTTTAAACCCAATATATAATAAACCATTGTATTAGTCGCTTTTATCTTGAATATTCTAATATTAACATAAGATCATAAGTTTACTCTAGAAATTATTGAAGGTGTATCAGTAGGATTAAATCAATAGTAAAATAGTCATTTAAACATAAATACTCTTACTAGGATTTGAACCTAGGTTTGCGGGGTGAAAACCCACCGTCCTATCCGCTAGACGATAAGAGTGATAATACTAAATAACACCAGCAAAAGACATTAAAAATCTTTTTCGTTTTACTGCACGAACTGTTGGCCCTACAATTTCTTTACCTTTCGGTGTTAATCTTTTTTTTAATAAAACAACACTGTTATTTTTAAATAAAATATAAGAACCATCTCTCTTTAAACTTTCCTTTTTAGTTTGAACAATAATACCAATAGACTTTGATTTTTTTGCGACCCAATTATTAGGTCGTGTATTTCTTACACTAATTTTAATAAAATCTCCTATAGTAGAAGACTTTCTTGAAAAACCACCATATAAATGAAAGGTGTTTACTCATCATACTCCGCACTTATCAATTGGAATTAAATAGCTTTTCTTAAATATCATTCTAAATTATTTTTTTTTCTTAAACAACCTAACGCTAGCTGGATGCATAGTTTGATCTACTAAATTTTGTTTACGCATAAAAACATAATTAACAAAATCTTTAAAAAAATTAAATATATCTAATGTATTGCTATATTTTTGAACTTTTAAAGATTTCTGCATTTTATTTAGATTAACGCAAACAACACTACCTATAAGTAATAAAATACCAACGCAAATAAATTCAAAACTATTCAATGAGTAATAACTTATAGTCAACATCATAAAATCGTTAGAGTTTGTATTTGATAAAGCTTCGTAAAAATCATCTCAAATATCTATAAAGTTTAAAGCTAAAGGCACATATAATTCAAACTCTGTACCATAAGAAAAATTCATTAATACAACAAAAATAATAAATAAACCAAAAGAATAGTATAATCTAAAAACTTTTAGATCTAGCCGAACTTGATTACCCTCTATGTTTAAATAAAATAAAAGAAGTAACGATATAAAAACTACTGTACATTCTGTAACTCATAAAAAACCAGTAAATAACTCCATTTGATATATACTAATAAATATACCAAAAAAAAAAATCTCTAAAAACATATATAACAAAACATAATACACATTCAAGGCGCTAAACATTAAATACAATATATATATCATAACAAACTGAACAAACCATAAATCAGATCAAAAAGTTAACCAAGGTCATCAAATTACTATTACGTCTAAGCAATTAGAAAATAAATTATTAATCATAATATACTAATTTATAAAATTTAAACTTTTTTAAACTAACAATTAGTTAACCAAAAACGTATAATCGTTATTAAACAAATATAACATAAAATTAGGTAATTCTCAACCTCCTAATAAAATTACGCTCACTACCATTGAAAAAAAAAATAAATGAAAATATTCACCTAAATAGTATAAAGCAAAATAAAATCCACCGTACTCAACAGTATAACCAGTAACTATTTCAGACTCAGCCTCAGCTAAATCAAAAGGTGATCTATTAGTTTCCAATAAAAAAACAATAACTATCATACCAGATAAACCAAAAAAAATAAAAATAAATCAAAACATTTCTTGATATATAACAAAAACTGAAAAACAAAAAGATTCGGTAAAAAAAATCAAATTTATAACCAATAATCCCAAAAAAATCTCCAAGTTTAACATCATTACGCATGTTCTAACTGACGCCATAAAAGCGTATTTACTTTTACTAAAATAACCAGTTAAAATTATACAATAACCCATTAAAACTGATAATATAGAAGCATATACTAAATTATATTCAATTTCAAAAATACTAACGCTAGGTCCTCATACAGAATTCATTCAAAAAGTATAACATATTGAAGCCACTACAGAAGGCATGGCAACGAATCAAAATTTATTAGCCTCATCTGGAACAATAATACCTTTTATAAATAATTTTAAAGCATCGGCTATATATTGTAAACGACCACGATAACCAACAAAGTAAGGTCCGACACGTCGCTGAACTAAACTTAGCACCTTGCGTTCTATTAGTGTTAAAGCTGCAATAATCATTGTAACCAAAAGCATACATACAATATTATATATTAATATTATTAAAAATCCTAAAACTCCCATAAATATAAATTATTTTTTATTCGTAAACTTCGTATTCATTAAAATATTTATTTGTTAATAGCTTACGTATATTATAATTAGGTAATCTGGTTAATTTTTTATTAGTATGCTGTAAATATCTAATTTTAAATATATAATATTGAATTCTTTTATGTCATCTAGGAACTCCTAAAGATATAGGTGTAGCAATACGTCTTTCAATATGAGAATCCAATAGCATAAAAAAAAAAAACATAACTCCTACCATAGTAACTAAATGACCTGCTGTTGCCATGCTATGTCAACCCATAAAAACTACAGGATAATCATGAACTCTTCTAGGCATACCAGAAAAACCTAAATAAAACATAGGTAAGAAAGTCATTCAATGACCACCAGAATAATAAACTATGTGCAGATATGCAAATATTCTAGAATATTTTACGCCAAACAAAGCAGTGAAATAATAATAAGTAGCCGCAAAACAACCCATTAAAGCAGTACCAGAAAGCATTAGATGAAAATGAGCTACTACATAAAAAGTATCATGCATAGAAACGTTTAATCCAACATGCGACAATCACATACCAGTAAAACCAGCTACAGTAAATAATAATAAATATGACACTACTGAAAATAATGCTGCGTCTAATTTTAAAGCACCATTAGATAAAGTTAAAGTTCAGTTCACCATTTTAATGGTAGCAGGCATAGATATCATAATCGTTATGGTACTATACATTGTTCTACTTCTATGGTCTAAACCAACTAAATACATATGATGACCTCAAACTAAAAAACCCATATAAGCCATAACATATACAGCTCAAATCATATGATGTTTCGATGCAACTCTTCTGGTATTATTATATGGTAAGATTTGATTTACAAAACCAAATGTTGGTATAATCAATATATAAACTTCTGGATGACCAAAAAATCAAAATAAATGTTGAGATAATATCGGATCTCCACCATAAGCAAATTCAAAAAATGTTGTCTGTCAATGTCTATCTAAAGCCATCATTATCATGGCTGCTCCTAATACTGGAGTAACCAAGGCTAGCATTCTAAAAGCTAATAACGTACCTATAGTTGCAAAAGGAAGTAGCACTCTTCTATGTCTTAAACCTGGCATTGATAAAGTTCTTCTAGTAATTAGTAAATTCGTAAATGACAACGTTGAACTAACACCAACAAAAACTACACCGATAATTAAAATATCTTGAGATCCAACACCTGTATACTTAACATTTGAACTAAATGGTGTTATAAAAGTTCAACCAGCTGCTGTTAAAGTACGATTAGAACATTTTGTTACATAAACCTTCTTACGTCTAGCTTTAGAAATACGACTAGCTACGTATCAAAATGATTCAGGATAACTTATCATATCTTTTCAAAATAATATTTTTAATGGAGTTCCAGAATAATTTTCAAAATTACTATATTTTGCTTTTAATTTAGCCTTCCAAAATCATGTATGTTCGTCTAGTATAAATCTTTGTAAAGCTCTAAAAGAAAATAAACTATCTTCTCTAAATTCATTAAACTTTCTATGGGCAGATTTATCTAATAAAGGAAAATAATATGACGTTTTATCATAATATCTTCAAAATTGCGGACGCAAAAAAGCTATTTTTGATACTAAAATAAAACCACAAGGCTGTATTCAAAAACCAATACTGTTTAATCGAGGGTACGCAACATCCTTAGAACCTACATGATACGGAATTAAAAAGTTTGCGAATGCTCCAAAAATTATAGGTACTACTACAAAAAACACCATAATTAAACCATGAGCTGTAGCCACCTGTAAATAGCGTAACGAGTCACCTTTAAAAAAAGGACTTCCAGGATGTGACATCTCTAATCTAATCATGGTAGCTAAAGCTGCACCAGATAAACCAGTTCACATGCTAAAATATAGGTAATTTAAAGCAATTCTTTTGTGATTAATTGTATAAACATACTTTTTTAATAAATACTTACGTCTATCGTTTAGTTGCGTCATATATTTATAAAATCTATGCTGTCAAAATCTATACTCTGATAAATTTAAATTAAACTTAGAAAAGAAAAAAAAAAAATCATTAATAATATTTTTAAAATCAACTACTATAAATCTAAAACTACGAATCACCCTTTTTTTTATACTACATAAAAATGTAAATCTAATACACCCATAAAAAATTAAATAAACCGCTTAAACTATTAAATTGTAAAAATCATGCATAAATGTACACATTGTTCCAAACAAAGAAAACATTTGTAACGGATCAAAATAACGTAATGTATAAAATAATATATATATAATTAAAGTACACTATAAAATAATTTTTTGCTAATACAACTCAAACGAAAAAAAAGCAAATAACTATATAGTATAATAATATATGCAACTGAACTAAATAAATATAACTATATAAGTAAAATAAATTTAAAAGCAGACAAATAAAAAAAATAACAATATATTTTTTTATAATTATATTTAATACTTTATATTATAGAACTTGTCAAAGAAGTAACACTATTTGTAAGATTTATGCTGTGTATTATATAGTCTCTAATTATAAATTTTTTATATTGATCAAAACCAACTAAGTTTGATGACTCAAATCAATAATAGAAAAGACCAGAATTAAAACCCGTGTAAGATAATCTTAAATTATCAAATAAATTATTTATAAATGAAAAATAAAAAAGTTTTATGTCATTAAAAAATACTCTAAAACCTAAACGTCTAACATTTAAAAAAAATCAATAATATGGTGTATCTAGATGAGGTCTAAATAAAAATTTTAATCAAGGGTACATGTATAATCATGACATTATATATAATATTATAAAATTTTGTAAATTAGCAGTAAATAACGGATATCTAACACGTTTTATTTCGTTTACCCTTAAAATAAAAAATACTCAAAAAACAAAAATAAAAACTAAATGTCAAAATTTTGCCATTAAGCATACTGCTACATAATTGTTAGAAAGACGTGTACGTCTAAACTCCAACTCTAAATTTCATAAAAATTCATCATAATCATATACTCAAACTAAATTACCATAAAAATTTATAACATGAAAAAACTGATAAAACTCTAGTCAAACTAAATAAACTATTATTAATGTTAGTAATAACAATAAAGAACTTTGCTTAGAAAACAAATTTCACTTTAAGCTTAATTGCGTAAAATAACCAATTATAATTAAACTTAACATAGGAATAAGTTTTATTAAAAATCAACGTCAAGAAAATAAATGAGTCTTATAAAGTTTTAATTGATCATACATATACGTTGGCTCTTCGCTAGCATTCAACGTTAAATAAAAAAATGTAGCAAAAACACCACTTTCAATTAGTCAAAACAAAATATATGTACGTTTTCAAAATCGTTGTATTACACTTGTAAATTTACTATATTGATACTTTTTTATAAAAAACACAAAACCTGACATAAGTCAATATAAAAACATAATAATTAAAATTCATTCAAATATAATTTTATTAAATGGTAAAAGTCTTATATACATTAAATAATAAAAAGCTGTTAGGCCTAAAATTAAACCTAAGAATCAATAACGCAAGCCCAATCATAAATATCGTAAGCCACTTAAAAATGATATAGACAACGTTATTATTGTATTTCTAGCTGTATTCTTAACAAAAACATCAGAATAAAAGGATCATTTAGTTTGCTTTAATCTTGATATAACTCTTACATTATAGTTTTGTTTTCGTGACAATAAAAAAGTTCTGCTAAAAAAAAATAAATATAAATAATCAAGTTTTCAAAAAAAAGATTTACTTTTAAAAAAGTTTCATTTATTTTTCAGTAAAAAATAGTTTAAATCTAATTCATTGCTTAAAAATCTTTTATTTTCAAAATTTGAAGCTCAATTAAAAGTGTTAAATGGATTAAAGATAATATTCAAAAACTGTCTAAAAACTACAATAAAACCTCTATAATAATATACCAAAAAAGCGTCTGTATTAGTTTTTCCTCACATAAAAATAAAACAAAATATAACCGAGGAAAGCAGGAGTTGAACCCGCATTAACAATTTTGAAGACTGTTGTTCTGCCATTAAACTATTTCCCCTATTATTTTCTCTACGTTTAAAATACTGCAACGCAATAAATTATATAAACTTTTTTAAAACAGCTAATAAACTGCTAATCAATTTAGTTAAAAATTCTATTATTATATTAAACTGATAACCTAATCATAATACATCAGAAATAAATGATTTAAATAATACACATGGATTGTAGAATTTATACTTTATTGCTTTTGAAACAAAGAAACTTGCTATAAATATATATAGCATTCATCATACATAACCAAAATTAATTGTAAATCTATAGAATCAATAAGGCAATCCAATCATAGCAACTATATTTACATATAAAGATCAATACACACCAGTTCTATAGGTTTGTCTATTTCTAGAGTATCTACCTTTATTAAAAACTTTAGATTTTCGCAAAAAATATACATTAAAATTATTCAACGATCAACCATTTATATATTTTGTTATATCAGAACCACTAAAACGAATTGTTCAAGTATTACTTACTTTTTCAAAAAAACTTTTACTAATTGTTAAGCTTCAATCTTTAAATTCATTTAAAATAACACCTTGCTTAGAAAAATTATTAGTATATGCTAAAATAGCTTTAAAATAATTTTGTGAATTACTTGTAGACAAAACTGCTACATTAGATGCAGTATTATATAAATTTTTTACAACTACTCTATTCAAACTATTGTTATATACGTTTGATAAATCGAAGGCGAAGTTTATATTTGCGTATGCAACTTTATATATACTTTTATAAAATTTTTGTAAACTATAAAAAAATATAAAGTTTAAACTGAAAGAATAGCTCAACTTTTCAAATAAACCTCGTGTATACTTTAAATTTAAAAAAAAATTATTATATATAATATTAGTAACAACTAGATATTTAATAAAGTCATTTGAGACATTTCGCAATTCTTTACTAAAAAAACCACCTAAAACTTCATTAAAATGCACGCTATTATTTGCATAAAAATTATATTCTGTATATAAATTTTTAAAAGAAATCTGTGATATATCTATAGACTTTGCTGTATTTATATCAAAAACACTAACAATTTCGTGTAAAAACGGATAAGACTTTGCTCTATCTATTGCAAAAAAATTAGAGATCGATTTATCATGCGACAAAATACAAACTGGCGACATAGTGTAGTTAACATTATACAAAAATTTTAATAATATGTTATCTTTATCAGTAGCACTCATGCTCTCTTTATTAAAAACAAACTTTATAATCATACTAAAAAAAAAATTATATATAAAAAAAATTATATTTCATAAAAAATACCAAATTGTAAACATATTTAGTGTTATATATTTTACATTTATTCAAATAATAAACAAAAAACACTATAAATTTATACTAACATATTATTTTTTATATATAAAATTATATTTAATAAAAAAATAATTAAATACATAAAAAAAAGAACTATAACCTCTTAACTTTAATACAGTTTCTGTATATGTTCTAAACTTGTATACATGATAACCAATATTATGTCTTCTATTAAAAAATTGTGTTGGTCAAATTAATTCAACAACAGCGCACATAATTAAATATTTAAAAAAATTATATAATAAAAAAACTACAACAACATCTTCTCATAAAAAATTTTTATAAAAATTAAAAAAATTTAAACTCATTAAAAAATCAGACACCTTTAAAGCAAATATCAAAACAATAAAAAAAAACTAAAATAATTATAAAAAAATATATTCCACCAACAGGTTCCCCTACCAGTACCTTGTGTCAACTTCACTCAAATCACTACTATAAGTCTCAATAACAAATTCATATTGAATAACAATCGTTATAATAAGTAATAAATATATTACTTTATAATTATTATATTTTCCACTTAAAGTAATTTTCCGAGCGTGATGGGCAGTGTGTGCAAAATTTGACATATAATTCACTACACTATAATAAATTGTAATTACTAACGATTTCATCTTCATGTTTTAGAGTTTCATAAAACAATCCGAACTACGATAGTTTTTAAAGAATTACGCTTGTTCACACATTAGTAACTTTTTGTTCCTATCATTGTAACACGTGTGTAGCCCAATATATAAAGATCATGAGGACTTGACTTCAGCCCAAAACCCAATTTTATAATTTATTTAAACTATAAAATATTAATATATTCGACGAAAATACCAAAATAAAAGATATTTAACGTATAAATATATTGGGGTTGCGTTCGTTATAAAAACTTAATTTTACATCTCACAACACGAACTGACGACAGCCATGCAATACCGAAATTAACTAAAAATATAATAAAAAAATTACTTTTTTATTTTTAGCTAATTATATATATTGGTAAGGTTTTGCGTGGATTGTCGCATTAAACCACATGTTCCACCGTTCGAACAAATTCCCGCCAATTCTGTTAAGTTTCAATCTTGCGATTATACTACCCAAGCAGAGTATTCTTGTGTTAACTTACAATAAATTATATTATTGAAATACTCATATTTTAAGGTATAGACTACTAGGGTCTCTAATCCTATTCATTACCTATACTTTCATATATCAACGTAAATTATTTTTAGTTAAAAGCTTTAGCCATTAGAAACCTATATAAATTTCAAGCATTTCATCGCTAATTTATAAGTATTTATAACTTAAAAATAATTCAATATAACAAAAAAATAGCAACTAAACTAGCTACAATTTAATAAAACTAAATTTTTGTTTAAGTCTACATATATTATACGCTCAGCAATTACGAATAACGCTTGCCACTCATGTATTACCGCGGCTGCTGGCACATGTATTAGCCATGGCTTCTCTTTGCATCTTATCATAATTAAGATACACGCACAAACTTTAAAGCTACAAAAGCTGTCTTCATTTCCATTAGTTCGCTGGATCACACTTTCGTGCATTGTCCAAAATTCCCCACTGCTGTCGAATAGATAGGGTTGTTTTCATACCCATATGTGGCTGATCAATCGCTAAAACCAGCTAAAGATTGTTGGCTTATTTTACTTTTAAAAATAAATACCTAATCTTTTATTTTATTCTCTTATATCGTTAACATAAAATACTTTAAAAAAACTATACGAATACTTTATTGATAATATATAAATGTATTTAATAAAAATAATACTTTAATAAAGATATTTTCTATTAAAAAAAAATATAAGGTAAAAAAAAATAATTTACTCACCACGTCGCTATTTATTTATCTATAACTACTTTAAAATAATTATAGATAACATACATTTAACTTGCATGTGTCAGGCGTCTAATTAGCGTTAATTCCAAGCTAGGATCACACTCATTTTTTAATTTATTGTTAACAACCTAAATATAAATATAAATTATTTTTTATCAAACATATTTTCTGAATGAGTAATATGTTTCATATCTTTTTTGAGCAGTAGTAAACAATAACTTTGGAAGTCCAAAAGAATGTCATCATACTAAAAAATGTTCAAATGGTAAAGCGCACACTCTTATTGGCATGTGATGATGATATCTACCACATATCTCGGCGCATTGTCCATAATAAAAACCTACGTTATCAATATAAAAAGTATGGTGTGTTGATCTACCAGGTACACAATCCAATTTTACTCCTAATCCAGGTATAAATCAAGAATGCACAATATCATAAGAGTTAGTTATTAATGTAATATTAACATGCGCTGGTAAAATTAATGTTTTTTTTACTCGCAATATTCTTTTAGCTAAATTTACTGGTATTAAATCCGATCTTTTTTTATTTTTTTTCATCATTCTATATAATACCGTAGGATCTAAATTACTATCTTCAAAAATAGCATTGTTAAATAGTATTGGCTTACCTGAATAGCGTACTTTTTTTGTTTTGTTTCCTTGAGCATCTTGATAATATTTAACTTGAGCTGGTATTACTTTTTTTCTTTTATATCTTTTTTGTTTTAAGGTTAAATATGTTGTATGAGGCACTACTTTATGTACAACTTTATTTTCACCGTCATTAAATCTAAATCTAAATAAATCAAGATTTTTATCTGATTCTACAGAAGTGTGATAATTATCAGTTAAATCTAAACCAAATGGGTATTTTATTAGTCTAACTGGTAAATTTACTCCTTGTGTTCTTTTTATTAATCTTGAAGACTCTGTAAAATCTGAATACATATTAGCATCACTTGTTAAACTATTTATAGTACTGCTAAAGTCTTTTAGTAAGATATTATTTAACAAAGACTTAGAAGTGATTGAATACTTTTTATAACGAACACCATAATAATTATTAGTAAAAAAATCTGCGTCAGATTTCGTCAAATCTACATTTAAAACATTTGAGAAATCAGATACATTTTTTAAGTCTCAAGATGATTTTTTCTGTCTTAAATAGTTTAGATGACTTCCAAAATCTCCAGATAGTAAACGACGCTTATTAGACAAATCAAAGCTAAATAAATCGCTAAAGCCATTTACATTAAAAAAAACAGGTGACTTTGTATACAATAAATCTGATATTTCATTATGTATTTGTTGATCTTTTAAATCTATTCGTAATTGCTCATGAGGAGATATTATATGAGCCTGCTTTACTTTTCCCGTCTTATTTAAAACACTCGTTCAGTAACCCTTTACTCATTTATTTTGTGAACGTAATTGTAATATATGTAAATAATCATCAGCCGTTTGTAGATCACCAAAAGTATTAACTTGCCAACGATTAGTTCCTATATTTTTTGGAGAAGTTAAAATGTCAGTAAAATTTTTTAGTTCAAATTTATAAATTCAGTATCATTGACGCGCTCTAACTCTAACAGTAAATAGGCTAGATTCATTCTGTCACTCAATTAATCTTAATATGAAATTTGAATTTGTTAAAATATTTAAGCATCAAATAAATGGAACTATACATGCTAAAAAGTCACCTCATTTACCGTGCGGTCTGTAACTAGACATAATTTTAGGACGCATTTTTAAAGCCCTATGTCTTACTGTTTTAGTAGCCAATAAATAATAAAAACTTCATAAAAACGCAAATCAAAATCATCATCAATATTGTCATTGAGCTAGATGAATTAGTACATCTGATCTAGTTGTAGAAAATCCTGTATTAAAATTTAATTGATATATAGCTTCCGTCGAAATATAACCCCACATATTAATAGCCATAAATAATATATATATATATATATATAACAAAATTATTAATTAAAAAAAACTTAAAGATAAAAATAGATATAATTTATAAAACAAAAATCTATTATTTTATATTTTTTATAATCATTAAAATATTATAAAGTAAAATACATAAAATCAAAAAATAAACATAAAAAACTTAAAAAAAGAATCTAAGTACTTTGCACGAATTGTTGTTGTACGTCATGGAGTAAATATAATACTTGCTATTATTAAAATAACTATTCAATTTATAAAACTTACATTATTCAAAAAAGCTGTAGACGAGTTAAAGCCATCCATAAATGAAATATAACTAGTAAAACTAAAATTACTAAATATATACTCTTTTGAAAAATATATATAAAATAAAAATAAACTTACTACGTATGCTACTAGTACTAAACCTATAATTGCCATGTTTGCTCCAATAGTACCATTAGAATAGTACTTTGAGTTTAATGTATTAGAAATTACACTAAAATATTGTTTTTTTTTAGATTTTTTATAATCAAAAAATACATTATAGTACAATCTATATGAATAAAAAAGACCTGTCAAAGCACCAAACAAACAATTAACTAGCACAATATAGTACAACACAAAATTAGAATCTAAACCAACAAAAAGTAAATGCTTTATATAAAAACCAAACGTAAATGGTAAACCACTTAAATTTATTAAACATATGAAACTAGCAAAACAGTCGAACGGTAAATATTTATAAAACATACCCATTCTTTTAAAGTCTTGATTGTTTTTACTAAATCTAATCACATTACCTACACATAAAAAAACAGCTGCTTTAAAAAAACCATGTACATATAAATACAAAACAACATATTCTAAAATTCCAGTTGTATAAACTACCATTAAAAAACCACAATGACTTATAGTTGAGTATGCTAGAATTCTTTTAGTATCAGATTGATACATTGATACTAAGCCTCCATAAAAAGCAGTTAACGAGCCTATAACAGCAATTAAACTAAAAGATATACTACTTAATTCAAAAAGACTAGTAAACCTTAACAATAAATAAATACCAGCAGATACTAATGTAGCAGAGTGTATTAAAGCAGAAGCTGGAACAGGCGCTTCCATAGAATCAGGTAACCATATATGAGCACCAAATTGAGCTGATTTTATAAACGCTGAACCTAGTAAAAAAATACTAATTAGCTCAACATAATTCACTTTGTAAACAAAAAAGTTTAACATAAAATTTTCATATAAATGTATAGAATTTATAAATGTAACTACATCTAACGTATAAGTTAAATTAAACGCTAGTATTATTGCAAAAAATAAAAACAAATCGCTTGCTTTATTAAATGAGAATGCTTTAAACGCAGATTTTAGTGTACTAACTTTGCATGATCAAAAATTGATTAAAAAAAATGAAGTAAGACCAATCATTTCTCAACCTAAAAATAACATTATAAAATTTCCTGAACAAACTAAAAATACCATGCTAATTACAAATGAATTTAAAAATAAAATTAGTCGATCAACAAGAGGTTCATATCTAAAATAAGAAAACGTGTATAAATATACAAAAACTGCTATAGTTATTGTTAAAAATGCAAAGCTTAATGACACATTATCAATAAAAAAATCAAAATTTATTTTATAATTTGTACTTAAGTACATTCATTTACCAATGTTTATATAATAGAAAATATTGTCTCTAAAAATTGCACATAAATATGGTATAATTGAAAGTCATAACAAAAAAATAGCAAAAAAATTCATAATAAAAACACCGTATATACCTAGATAATTTAAAGATACTAAACTTAAAAATGATGTTAACAAAAAAAATAAACCAAAATAAAAAAACAATGGATAATCTAAATAATTATTAACTACATCCTTTACAAATAAAGCTACATTATTAAAAAAGCTTAGAATATCTGTAGAACTAACATTATAAATTAAATAAAGATTATCATAACTGTTTAAATTACCGAATACGGTTACTAAAAAATCAGTACTAAAAAAGTAGCACTGCTTAAATAAAAATAATTTTACTAATGATAATAGTATAATTAATACTTTTATAAAGTAGCTCAATACAATAAGAGGTGTTAATGTAACAAAAATAAAGCCGTATAATATAGTATTTATAAAACTAACCTTCGAAATTGCAATTAAATTAAAATTTAAATCCCAATTTATTGTATATAATAGCAAACAAACAACAAATATATATATACTGGTATATATATATATATTTATATGATTTATTTTAAAAAAATTAATATAAGTCTGAAAATTAAAGTACTTGTTAATAGCCTTTATTTGCATTATCTTTATATTTAATACTAAAAAAAATTAGTTACACATGAAAGAAGGAAGAGTAAAAATAATCAAGATACATATTTGTTTCTAAAATTGTCAGATCAAATACAAATAATAGCATGCTAGTGTATATATTTAACATTTAACTACGAGCTACATTTAAATTTTTTAAAAAGTTAGTTCTTGTATATAAAGAATATAAAAATAATTCAAGTATTATAGGTCTTCTAAAAATAGGAAATCCTAAATATAAAAATACATACATATAAGCTCCTAACATACCTACATTACCACCTAGTCTATTATAAAATCTACCGTATGGTAAAAATGATGCTGCATATAAACAACAACCAATGAATAGTGCATATGTCATTTGGTGGTACAAGTTCATTTCTAAATTAATGTATGAAGCTGCAAAAAAATTATATCTATTTAATTTCCTTTTTATAAATAATAATGTTCTTTTATTATAATTATTTTGTTCAGTTGTTGCGTGTAACACTGGTTGATAAAACAAAACAAAAAAATAAAATAATAAACCAAATATACCAGTTTTATGATGAGGGCATGCAATTAATCAAGCCATAAATGGTCTAAAATATCAATGTGGTGCAACACCATAATATCTAACATCAGTAACTAAACCTATATCTCCTCACATAAAAATTTCATAAGACAAAGCTTCTGGTTCTGGATACATAAATCAGCAAACTACAGCAACAATAAAAAGAACATCCATCATGTGACCCAATTCATTTGATAGCGCTTCGTCTCATCAAGCCATTTCAGCATCGATACCATCGAAAGTTGTTTCGTTTTTTCAATCGTAATGCATATCAATACCATGAATTAAACCTAAATATGCCATATAAAATGCAGCTAAATAATGAGCATAAGCTAGTCTAATAAAAGTATCTGTGTTTAATTGTTTATCTGTAAAAAATCATCAATAAAATTTACCTTTAAATAAGAAAAAAGTATGTAAAATGTTTGCTGCAATAGTTAATGTAATCTCACTTAAATGGGTTGCGCACAACACTAAACCACAAAAAACTACAACTTGAAAAATTAAAAACGTAAAAACTCCACTTTTTCAAGCAGCTTCATTTTCGTAATCAAAAACGTTTAAATATAATTTTCTAAATAAGTGTATATATGAAAATATAAATACCATATCGACACCTCTTTCGTGTAATCAGAAAAAGTCATCTGCATATAAATCTTCTGTATCTTCTTCATCGCGTACTATTGGTACTATCATAGGTTCAGGTACTAAACTAAAAGCTAGCATTGTACCGCTGATTATTTGTGAAAAAACTACCATAAATGTAAAAAATCCAAATAAAGAGTGTATATCATGAAAACTTACAGATAAAATAGCAAAATATTGATATATAGCTCTTATACTTAAGCTAAAATACGGTCCTCTATTTCATTCTATGTTGCTATTATGTTAACGTAATAACAACAGTTATTAAATAAATTAAATATATGTACTTTGACTTATTATTTTTTTAAAAAAATTACTAGTAAATTTAATAGAATTATATGTTGTTTTTTGAGAAATCTTTTGTATATATTTATTTATATTTCTTCTTATATTTGCACGACTTTTACATTTTTTTTTTTTAGGTGCTGCAATTTTATATTTTTTATATGATATCACAATATCTATATATAATATAAATATAATAATATATAACTATATATAATATAAATATAATAATATATAACTATATATAATATAAATATAATAATATATAACTATATATAATATAAATATAATAATATATAACTATATATAATATAAATATAATAATATATAACTA
>Ga0268298_10002339_pt1 | contig 20806 bp, 17 predicted proteins | sample WWTPWeurt_MetaG_FD_194462 | JGI IMG/M metagenome (GOLD analysis project Ga0268298, IMG submission 194462) | Activated sludge microbial communities from WWTP in Nijmegen, Gelderland, Netherland - WWTP Weurt | ecosystem: Engineered > WWTP > Aerobic digester > Activated sludge | place... | reverse complement strand
CGGCAGGCCCGGCGCCTCGGCGCGCAGGATCCGGGCGGGGCCCCCGCCCATGAGGTCCGGCAGCGCCGTGACCTCGCCCTGCAGGGTCACCGCGTCGCAGACCGCGGGATAGGCGGGCAGGAGCAGACGGACATCGGCGCCAAGGACACGCATGGCCCTGGGCAGGGCGGCCATCACATCGCCCAGGCCGCCGGTCTTGACGTAGGGGAACAGCTCAGAGGCAACAAACAGGGTTTTCAAAAGGCTAGCGCTCCAGCTGATCCAGCATGCGCTGGGAGATCAGCGTAACGCCAGCGTCCGTGCGGTAGAAGCGCCGGCTGTCCTCTTCGGGATCCTCACCCACGACCAGCCCCTCCGGAATGCGGCAGTCCCGGGCCACGATGCAGCGGCGCAGGCGGGCATGGCGGCCGATGTCGCAGTTCGGCAGGATCATGGCGCCGTCCAGGCGGGCGTGGGAGTGCACGAAGACCCGGCTCGAGAGCAGGGAGTGGTGCACGTGGGCACCGGAGATCACGCAGGCGCCCGACACCAGGCTGGAGAGCGCCACGCCGTTGCGCATCTCGCCGGCATGGACGAACTTCGCCGGAGGCAGCTGCTCCTGGTGGGTGGTGATGGGCCAGGCCTCGTCGTAGAGGTTCAGGGCGGGCAGCACGCTGGTGAGGTCCATGTTGGCCTCCCAGTAGGAATCCACGCTGCCCACGTCCCGCCAGTAGGGTTCCGGGTGCCCGGCGTTCGGGATGCAGCTGCTCTCGAAGCGGTGGGCGAAGACCCGGGCCTGCGCCACGATCCTGGGGATGATGTCCTTGCCGAAGTCATGGCCCGAGTTCGGATCCTCGGCATCGAGCCGCAGTTGCTCGTACAGGAAGTCCGCCTTGAAGAGGTAGATGCCCATGGAGGCGAAGGCCTTATCCGGTTTTCCGGGAATCGCCGGGGGATCGTCCGGCTTCTCCACGAAGGACACGATGCGGTCCTGGTCGTCCACGTGGGCGATTCCGAAACCCCGCGCCGCATCCCGGGGCACCTCCAGGCAGGCGATGGTCATGTCCGCCTGGTTCTCGAGGTGGTCCCGCAGGAACACCTTGTAGTCCATGCGGTAGATGTGGTCCCCGGCCAGGATCAGCACGTTCTTGGGGTTGGCCGACTGGATGTTGCCCATGTTCTGGTAGACGGCGTCCGCCGTGCCGCTGTACCAGGCGTTCTTGTCGAAGCTCTGCTGCGCCGGCAGCACATGCACGTACTCGTTCAGCTTGCCGGGCAGGAAGGTCCAGCCGAACTGGAGGTGCTCGAGCAGCTTGTGCGAGTTGTACTGCGTGAGCACCATGATCCGGCGGAAGCCCGAGTTCACGCAGTTCGACAGGGTGAAGTCGATGATGCGGTACTTGCCGCCGAAATCGAGGCCCGGCTTCGAGTAGTGGTCCGTGAGGTCCATCAGGCGCTTGCCGCGCCCGCCGGCCATCACCAGCGCGATGGTGTGGCGGGGGGAGAGTCGCGATTCCGAGATCGTCTGCATGGAAGTCCTCGGGTGGCCTGTGGGAATGATAGCCGTGGATGCTGAGGACGGAAGGACTTACCCTTATCGGGTGCGACGCGCAGATCCCCTTCCCACTCCAGCAGAGGGCTTGGCCCTTTGCCGGGAACTGTACCTGGACGGAACGGGGCTGCGGCTGATGCTCCACCTGCTTCCGGCCGGTGCCACCGAGGATGATGCCCTGAAGCTGCGGGACCGCCTGAAGCGCGCCCAGCGACGCCCGAGTCGGTGCATGGCCGAGCAGGATGAGGCTGCAGACGGATGATCGATCCCAAGCTCGTCTCCCATCTACAATTCCAAAAAGTGGAGCATTGCCTCATCGGCGGCTTGGCCCTCGCCGCCTGGGGCGTGGTTCGCTATACAGCAGGCGCGGATCTGCTCACCCTGGATCCCCGGATTCTGGACCCGTCCCTCTGGTCTGACTGGGGAACCCGGGGCCCAAGAATCACCCGAGGAGACTCGGAGGATCCCCTGGGCGGCGTAGTCCGATTCGCAGGTCCACCAAGACAGGACCTGATCCTGGGACGAGGTGCGGCCGCCCGGATCGCACTGGAGACCGCAGAACGATCCGAGGCGTTTCCCTGCCCCGTGGCCTCCCCCCTCGGGCTCATCCTCCTGAAGCTCGAAGCCGGCAGTCCCCAGGATGCGGCCGACATCCTGGCCCTGCTCGGAAATGCACAGGCCCTCGATCGCCCCAGCCTACGGGCCGAGGTAACCACCCAGGCAGCCCGGCTGACCGGCGATGCCAAGGCATTCTGGACAAAAATCTCAGCCTTCTGACCAGTCCCCAGCGCGGTCGCCAGCCTTGAGCGCCAGGGCGAGTTCCATCAGGAAGAGCGGCCTCGGCACGCTCTGGAAGCCGTAGCCCACCAGGCCCTCGTGGGGGAGCTGGCCATCCAGCAGGCTGAAACCCCAGGCCGCGAGGCGCGCGTCCAGGGCCGCCAGGGCCGCGCGGCTGGCTTCGGGTTCCAGGCTGAACATGCTCTCCCCGAAGAAGGCCCCGCCCAGCGACACGCCATAGAGCCCGCCCCGCAGGTCGCCATCGCGCCAGGCCTCCACGCTGTGCGCGTACCCAGCGCGGTGGAGGGCAACATAGGCCGAGCGCATCTCGGGCGTGATCCAGGTGCCGTCCTGGCCGGGGCGCGGCACCTGGGAGCAGTGGCCGATGACGGCCTCGAAGGCCGAATCGAAGCGGATCTCGAAGGGGTGCTGGCGCAGGCTGCGGCGGGTCCGGGCGGACAGGTGCAGGTGCCCGGGCCTGAGCAGGGCCCGCTCCGGCGGCGACCACCAGAGGAGGGGATCGCCTTCGCCGTACCAGGGGAAGATGCCGCTGCGGTAGGCCAGCAGGAGGCGCTCGAGGCTGAGGTCGCCGCCGATGGCCAGGAGCCCGTCCTCCGCCAGCTCCGGGTCCGGGAAGACCAGCTCCGACCTCAGCCGAAAGACAGGCACAGCCGGTCGCCCTTGAGGTCCACCTTGGCTTTGCCGCCCTTGGCCAGGGGCCCGAAGAGCAGGGCCTCCGCCAGGGGCCGGCGCAACTCCCGCTCGATGAGCCGAGCCATGGGCCGGGCGCCGAAGGCCGGATCGTAGCCCTTCTCCGCCAGCCAGGCCCGGGCCTTGGGCGTGCAGGTGAGGGTGACGGCCTTCTCCGCGAGCTGTGCGTCCAGCTCCCGCAGGTGCTTGTCGGCCACGCGCTCCATCTCCTTGCGGCCCAGGGGTGCGAACTGGAGGATGGCGTCCAGGCGGTTGCGGAACTCGGGGCTGAAGGCCTTCTCGATGGTGCCGGTGGCCGAGCGCCGCCCGCCCGCCTCCGCGAAGCCAACCTGCCGGGCCGACAGCTCCCGGGCGCCCACGTTGGTGGTCATGACGATCACCGTGTGCCGGAAGTCTGCGCTGCGGCCATGGCTGTCAGTGAGCGAGGCGTGGTCCATGACCTGCAGGAGGACGCCGAAGAGGTCGGGATGGGCCTTTTCCAGCTCGTCGAGCAGCAGCACGGCGTGGGGTGATTTCCGCACAGCATCCGTGAGCAGGCCGCCCTCCTCGTAGCCCACGTAGCCGGGCGGCGCGCCGATGAGGCGGGCCACGGCGTGCTTCTCCTGGTACTCGCTCATGTCGAAGCGCAGGAAGGCGATGCCGAGGGCCTTGGCCAGCTGCTTGGAGAGCTCCGTCTTGCCGACGCCCGTGGGCCCTGCGAAGAGGAAGCAGCCCATGGGCTTGAGCGGATCGCGCAGGCCGGAGCGGGCCAGCTTGATCGCGCTGGCCACGGCCTCGCAGGCGGCATCCTGGCCGAAGATCTGGGCCTGGAGCGCGGTCTCCAGGTGGGCCAGAGCCTCGCGGTCATCCGCGCTGACGGAGGCCACCGGCACCCGGGCCATGCGGGCGATGACGGCCTCGATCTCCGCCGGACCGACCTTCTTCACGCGCTCCTTCTTCAGCAGCAGCTTCTGGGCGGCGCCGGCCTCGTCCACCACGTCCAGGGCGCTGTCGGGTAGGCGGCGGTCCGGCAGGTGCTTGGAGGCCAGGCGCACCGCGGCCTCCAGGGCCTCGGCCGAGTAGCTCACGCCGTGGTGCTTCTCGTAGGCGGCCTTCAGGCCCTGCAGCACACCCAGGGCGTCCTCGGTGGAAGGCTCGCTCACCTCCACCACCTGGAAGCGGCGAGAGAGGGCCCGGTCCCGGTCCAGGGAGCCCTTCAGATCCTGGAAGGTGGTGGCGCCGATGCAGCGCAGGTCTCCGGAGGCCAGGACCGGCTTCAGCAGGTTGGCGGCATCCATGGCACCCCCGCTGGTGGCGCCCGCGCCCACCAGGGTGTGCAGTTCGTCCACGAAGAGGATGGCGCCGGCCTGCTCTGCCAGGGCCTTGAGCACGGCCTTAAGCCGCTCCTCGAAGTCGCCCCGGTAGCGGCTGCCCGCCAGCAGGGCCCCCAGGTCCAGGGAGTAGATGCGGGTCGCTTTCAGGGGGTCGGGCACCGCGCCTTCATGGATTCGCCGTGCCAGGCCCTCCACGATGGCGGTCTTGCCCACGCCCGGCTCGCCCACCAGCAGCGGGTTGTTCTTGCGCCGCCTGCACAGCACCTGGGCCATGCGGGTGATCTCGGCATCGCGGCCCACCAGGGGATCCAGCCGCCCGGCGGCGGCCCGGGCCACCAGGTCCGTGGCATAGGCCTCCAGGGGGTTCACGGCGACCACGGGCTCGTCCTCCGGCTCGTCGGTCGCGGTCTGCCGGGGCGGGGACTTGGGCGCGGCCGTGCCATGGCTCAGCACCCTGAGCAGGGCCAGCCGCTTCACGCCGTGGCGCTCCAGGAGGTGGCGCGCGTGGCTGGACTCCTCCTCCAGGAAGGCCGGCAGCAGCTCGCCCGCAAGGACCTCCTTCCGGCCGGAGCTGAACGCGTGGATGAGCGCCCGCTCAACCACCCGCACAAAGCCCAGGGTGCTGTGGGGCTGGAAGGCCTCGCCCTCAGGCACCGTGTCGAAGGCCTTGGCCAGCACGCCCTCCAGGTCGGTGCGGAGGGCTTCAAGCTTCACGCCGCAGCCCAGCAGGGCCCTGGCGGCATGGGCATCCTCCAGCAGGGCCAGCAGCAGGTGCTCAAGCCCCACGTCCTCGTGCCGGCGGACCTTGGCGAGATCGAAAGCCCGCTGGAAATCTTGGTTCAGATCGGGGCTGATTTGGGGAGAGTCAGGCATGTTCGGCCTCCACCGTAAGCAGCAGGGGGAAACCCTCCCGCTCGGCCAGCTGACGCCCCCGCTCGGCCCGGGTCTCGGCCACGTCCTTGGTGTAGACGCCTGCCACGCCCACGCCAGCCCGGTGCACTGCCAGCATGATGGCCGTGGCCTCGGGTTCCGGCTTCCGGAAGACGCTCTTCAGGAGGAATACCACGAACTCCTGGGTGGTGTAGTCGTCGTTGTGGAGCAGGACCTTCCACATCCCCGGCTCCCGCAATTTCGCGCGCCTCCGGGTGAGGACCTGGCCGTCTTCCTTTACCTGCCTGGCCATGAATGATGCCTCCGGGGCATCAGGATAGCGTGTGGGTCGCGGAGGCGGCTTCGTCCCCTTTTATCGCCCTTTTCCCGCAGAGGTCTTGGCGGTTGACTCCGAGCCGCCCCGAATCCGCCACACCCAGTCGCCCCGCCGGATGGCATCGTCGCCGCTGCCGGGCTGTCCTCCCTCATCCGTGCCATTCCAGCCCAGACTGTAGAGCACGTAGCCGCCTTCTGGGGTGCGCAGGTAGCGCAGGGGTTGTCCGCCAATCACGTCCATCGGCAGGGGCACGCCGAGCTCCGCAAGCCGCTCCGGATAGCTGCCCTTGGCGCGATGGTGGCGCTCCAGGTCGCAGGCGATCCGAGCTTCCGTGTAGTCGGCCTGGAAGCGGGCGACCCGGATGTTCTGGGCGGCCAGTGCTGGCGCGGAGACCGACACCAAAAAAGCATAGGGATGGCGACTCGGCTTGAAGTGATCCTTCAAGGCCTCCTCCTGCCGACGAGGATCCATGCGATGTGCGGCCAGATCGATGGGGCCAGACATTGTTTCCCTCAGGGCCCTGCTTCCGCGCGCCGCATTTTGCAGCAGCCATCCCCGCGGAACGAACAGCCAGCGGAAGCACAAGACGGCCTTGGAAGGCGAAGCGGAAGCATCCCCGAAGACACTGCGATACGGATCCAGGGACCAGAATGGTGCGTTCATGATTTGCGAAGAAAAGGATCGGATGAACGTCCCTTCTGCCCGCCAGGACCGGTCCATGGGAGCCAGAAAGTCGATCCGGGCCAGCGCCCCGTGGAGAGTATCGAGTTGAGCGCTGCTCCAAGCATGGGTTTCCAGCCCTTCCCAAATAGGCTGGAGCGCCATCCCGGCATAGGCCATGCGCAGGAGCTGGCATAGCAGGATGGGTTCCTTTTCGAAGTGTTGAACCAGGCGCAGTAGGGTACAGACATCCTCGAAGGCGGCCTCCGTGCGGCCATCTTTCAGGGCCACCAGGGCCCGGAGCTGCAGCAGGCGTCCTGCGGCCCGGAAACCCAGCAGGTTGGGGATGAGGGGGTCGGGGTATCGCGCGTAGTCGATGGCCAGCCGGCTGCCGGGCCGCTTGGAGGCCTGGACGATTTCGTCCAGGGAGTCCCTGTAGCCCTCCAATCCTTTCCTTAAGTCCAGGCCCGGAAAGATGGGTCGGTAAGCCTCAAGGTTGGTGCGCTGGCCTTCCCGCCAATCCGCCCCTATTTTGGCAGGCCAATGTTCGGGAAGCGTCATCAGGGGCGTGGTACCCGCGGCGGCCGCAGCGATGCGGGGAACCGATGCGAAATTCTCACCATCGGGAATCAAGGGCGGCGCGAAGCCGGCCAGCGTGGCTGGTTGGCCGGCCGCAAGATCTTCCTCCAGTAAGGCCTTCCAGGCACGGTTGCCCCGCCAGTTCTCCACCCAGTGGAACAGCACCAGGAGAACCAACAGGCCGGCGAACACCTTTGAGGTATGGCGGAGGAACGTTTTCATGGGGGCTCCAGAAACCAACTTGCTACCCGTGAATACCGGCCTGGCCAGGAAAGGTTACAAGGGAGGCTCGGCCAGCCGGGCTCGCACCCGACGGGCCACTTCGGGCGAGGTTCCAGGGGCGCTTGCCAAAGCTCTCAAGGCCTCCAGGGCCCGCTGTTCCCTCAGCCCGCCCAGCAGGTCTACCAGGGCCAGTTGGACCCGCGGCGAGGTCTGCTTCGGCAGGGAGGCGGCCAGCCGGTCCCGGACCTGCGGCCGCCTCCCATAGAGGTAAAGGGCGTCCACGGCAGCGAGCCGCACGGACTCGCTGGGGTCACGGTCCAGCAAGCCCAGCAGGGACTCAGAAACGGCCGGATCCTCAGAATCGCCCTGGGAGAGGAGCATGATTCCGGCCATGCGCAGGCTTGGGGTTCCATCCTGCATGAGGGCCACGTTCCGGTTTCCAATGGGACGCCCGTTGTCGGGCTCGCCACGCACCAGGTAACCCCCAAGAAAGCCGCCACCCACCAACATCAACACCGCAGCCGCCTGGGTGAGCGGCCTCCAGAACCAGATGGGGCGGCTGGACCCGACTTCAGCCGCCTCCTCCAGCATCCAGAAGAAGCGCTCCCGAAGGGAAGAACTGGGTTGCTCCAGGGGCTGCAGGTCCAGCCGGGCGAGCAGGTCCAGGCACCCGGCGGTCTCCTCTTGGCAGGCAGGACAGCTCTCAAGGTGGATCTGGAGGCTCATCCGGTCCCCCTCGGCAAGGTCGCCGGCCAGGAGATTGGGAAGGTGCTTTTCCAGGTCGGCGCAGTTCATGGCATCCCTCCCTGCAGTTCCGCAAAAACAGTCTTCAACTCCTTCAGAGCCCGATGGACCTGCACCTTCAAGGCGCCGACGCTGCACGCCATGAGGCGGGCCAGATCCTGGTAGGCCAGCTCGGAATTCCGGGACAGCAGCAGCAGCTCGCGCTTGGCGGGATCAAGGCGGTTCATGGCCCGCCACAGATGAAGCGCCTCCTGGTCCCTCATCACATGGACGTCCGCTCCGTCCTGCCCATCGGGGATGCCCTCCGGCAGCTCATCCAGCAGCTGATGGGGCCTCTGGGTCTGCAGGTGGTCATGATGGACGTTCCGGGCGATGCGCCACATCCAGGGCGCAAAAGGTGCTCCCGGACGGTAGCTGGCCCGGTAACGGAGAAGGCGGAGGAAAACCTCCTGCACCAGATCCTCGCTGGCCCCCCGGCGACCCGTGAGCCGCAGGAAGAAGTTGAAGAGATGCAGATGGTGGCGCTCGAAAATCACGGCCAGCCGCTCGACGCGGCCCGCCCGGACCTGGGCCATGACCTCGGCATCCTCCACGGCAGACTCCCCCTCTCCCTTTCTACTGAGCCTTGGCTGAAAGGTTACAAGGCCCAGAGGGCGCCGATCAGCCGCGCTTGGATGGGTTGCGTCCATCCAGCAGTGTCAAGAACCGACCTCGGAACAGCTCCTGGATGAACAAGGCCGTCCTCAGGGTGGTGTCCGGCTCTCCTGGAAAGGTGAATGCCACCACATCGGCGACCTGGGCGACGCTGCGGTTCCCGTCGCAGGCCTGCCACACCGCCGTGCCCCGGGCATCCAGCTTCACCCTGTAGTTGGGTTTCTTCATCATGCGAAGCAGCCAGACCCAGCGCCTGGACAGGATCTTCGGGCGGATCAGGACCACGATGCCGCCCTCTCCGGGCTCACTGCTGAGTACCTGGAGGGGGATGGCGGCGAGGAATGCGTCATCAGGGAAAGTGTTCATGGATTGAGGTTCCAAGGGGTGGAGAAAGCCAAGGCCCGGCGTTGCCGGGCCTTGGCGCGAGAGTCCAGGGGCGTGCGCGCAGCGCGGAACCCCCGGCGGACATTAGAAGTTCGCGCTGGGTGGCGCAGGCTCGTCGGCTTCACCGGCGTTGTCCAGGGGCACCTTCACCAGATAGACGGCGATGCCAGCCAGGATGGCCAGGCTGATGAAGAACATGCCGGGGTTGGGGAAGATCTTGTACTTCACCTCGAAGAACGCCAATGAGGCGAAGACCAGACCCACCAAGGCCTCGCCAGCGATCAGACCGGCCGCCAGCAGCACGCCGTTGTTCTCCACCCGCACCTTCTGGGCGTCGTTCAGGTTCCGCTTGGCGCCGAACATCTCCACGGCGCCCTTGATGAGGCCGCCCAGGAAGATGGCGAAGGTGGTCTCCAGCGGCAGATACATGCCGACGGAGACGAGCATGGGACTCTTCACCTGCATGAGGATGAAGGCGAAGCCCATCATCATGCCCACGATGATGAGCGGCCAGGCCATCTTGCCTTCCACGATGCCACGGCTCAGCAGGGCCATCAGACCCGCCTGGGGGGCGGCCAGCTGCTTGGAGCCGAAGCCGGCATCCAGGGAGAGGACGGCCTTCTTCTGGTCGGCGGGCAGCTGCTTCACCTGATCCAGAGTGTAGGTCTGGCCATCGGGGGCCGTGACGACCTGCACCTGCTGGGCGGTCAGCTCGGCGATGCGCTTGGTGCCCTGGGCGGTGATGTCGCCCTCGTGGAGCACCATGAGGGGGATGAACAGCACGATGGAAGCCAGGGCCACGCCAAGCAGGTCGCCCATCTCCATGCGCCAGGGGGTGCCGCCCAGGATGTGGCCGGCCTTGAGGTCCTGCAGCATCTCGCCAGCGACGGCGGCGCTCACGCAGACGATGGCGGCGACACCGAGCACGGCGGCCACGCCTTCCCGGCCCTTCACGCCCAGCATCACCATCACGAGGGCGGTGAGCACGAGGGCGGTCAGCGTCAGGCCGGAGATGGGGTTGTTGCTGGAGCCCATGATGCCGACCAGGTAGCCGCTGATGGCCGCGAAGAAGAAGCCCAGGATGACCATCACCAGGGCCGCCACGAAGGAGACCATCATGCCCACGTTGAAGATCTGCCAGGTGATGAGGAAGGTCACGATGGCGGCGAAGGCCAGGCCGCCCAGCACGTAGGTGAAGGGCAGGTCCTTGTTGACCCGGTCCACCACATGGTCGCCGGCGGCGGCCTTCTTCACGTCGGAGACGGAGCGGGTGAGGCCCGTGGCCAGGCTCTTGCGCATCTTGAAGAGGGTGAAGCCGGCGCCCACGAGCATGCCGCCGATGGCGATGGGACGGACGATGAACTTCCACACCGAGTAGGACAGGGCGATCCAGTCGCCTTCGGGGGCTGACTCAGGCAGCACGCCGGGGGCCAGGAAGTAGGTGATGATCGGGACCAGCAGGCCCCAGGCGATGATGCCGCCGGAGAAGTTCAGGGCGCCGAGCTTGGGCCCGATGATGTAGCCCACGCCCATGTAGGCGGGGCTGATGCCGGGGGAGCTGAGCAGCATGCCGCCCGCGACCTTGGCCTTCCAGGCACCGGCCAGGTTGATGGCCGAGGTCTTGAAGTGGACGAACTTCTCCCAGGCGCTGGCGAACAGGGAAAGCTGCACCAGGGTCTGCACGCCGGCACCGATGCCCATGGCGCCGAAGAGGAACTTGGTGCCGCTGCCCCCGCGGGCGCCGGCCTTGTGGATCTCGGCGGCGGCCACACTCTCGGGGTAGGGCAGTTCGGCATCTTCGACCATGACGCGGCGGAGCAGGGCCACGAACATGATGCCGAGCACGCCACCCGTGAACATGATCAGGGAGCTGGTGACGTAGTTGCCGGCGGTGAAGAACTTGGGCCAGATGCCGCTGATGACGAAGGCGGGGATCGTGAAGATGGCGCCGGCGGCCACGGACTCGCCGATGCTGCCCACGGTGCGGGCCATGTTCTCTTCGAGGATGGTGCCCTTCATCAGCTTGATGAGGGCCATGCCGATGACGGCCGCAGGGTAGGTGGCGGCGATGGTCATGCCGGCCTTCAGCCCCAGGTAGGCATTCGCAGAGCCGAGCACCACGGCCATGACGAGGCCGATGAGCACCGCCCTTAGCGAGAACTCCCGCATGTTCTGGTCGGAGGGGACAAAGGGTTGCATCGGTGCTCCTGAAAAGGCACGTTGGGAGAAGAACAAGGCCGAATGTAGCGGATAGTCTAATACCGAATCCCGCCCGGACCGCACCGCCCCCGCCCCAGCCCTGGCGGGATTCCACCGGCGGGTGATGGCACCTGAACTCTGGAGGAACCCCCATGCGTTTGGTAAAGGCTCTGGCCCTGACGGGATTGGCCCTGTTATTTGCCTGTCAGACCACGCCACCAGCTGTCATTCCACAGCCCCCCATCCTCCAGGTGCCCCAGGTCCCCAGCGGGCCGCCGCCGAAGCCGAAGATCGCCCTCGTGCTGGGCGGAGGCGCGGCGCGGGGTTTCGCCCATGTCGGCGTCATCCGCGCGCTGGAACAGGAGAAGATCCCCATCGACATGGTGATCGGCACCAGTGTCGGCAGCCTCATTGGCGCGATCTACGCCTCCGACGTCAACAGCTTCGACCTCGAGTGGACCGCCTTCCAGCTGGAGAAGGAGGACATCTTCGATTTCGGGGTACTGAACGCCGTGACCGGCATGGGCTTCGCGAAGGGCGACAAGCTCGAGGCCTGGGTGAAGGGGCACATCAAGACCGCGAACATCGAGCAGATGAAGATCCCCTTCGCCGCCGTGGCCGCCGATCTCAACTGGGGCTACAAGGTCGTGCTGGACAAGGGCTCCGTGGCCCGTGCCATCCGGGCGAGCGCGGCGATCCCGGGCGTGTTCCAGCCGGTCCAGCACCAGGGCAAGATCCTGGTGGACGGCGGCGTGGTGGACAACATCCCCATCTCCGTGGCCAAGGCCAAGGGGGCGGACCTCGTGATCGCCGTGGACATCAGCAGCAACCTCGGCAACCCGAACATCACCAACCTGCTGGGCGTCAGCCTCCAGGCCACCAACATCATGTTCGCCCTCAACGTCGAGCAGTCCAAGAAGGCGGCCGATGTCCTCATCGCCCCCGCCGGCATCGGCGACGTGGGGATGCTCGACTTCACCCAGAAGAAGCGCTGCATGCAGGCGGGCATCGACGCCACCAAGGAATCCATGCCCAGGATCCGCCAGGCCATCGACACCTGGGTCGCGGCTCGCACCCGCCCCGCGTCCACCACCCCCTGACCTCCGCACGGCTGCCCCATGCCCCTTCTCACCAGCAAGGCCAATCCACGCTTCCGGGCGCTGCAGGCCCACCTGAAGGCAGGTGGTCTGCGGCGCGAGGCCACCCTGCTCCTGGGGGAGAAGCTCATCGAGGCCTGGGCCGAGGCCCGACAGACCACCGCCGGGAAGCGCCTCCGACCAGCGCTTTGGCTGAGACTTGAGCAGACCGCTCCTCATCCCTTGGAGATGGCGCTGGGGGTTGAGACCCAGGTGCTGGGCGAGGCCCTCATGCGCGACCTGGCCGACGCGGGCAGTCCGCCAGACCACGCCCTGCTGATGGAACTCGGCCCCGAGCCCGCCGGGCCGCTGGCCGCTCGGGTCATCGGCGCCTGGGGCATCCAGGATCCCGGCAACCTGGGGGCCATCCTGCGCAGTGCCGCCGCCTTCGGCTTCCAGGAGGCCCTGCTGGGTCCCGGCTGCGCCGACCCCTTCCACCCCAAGGCCCTGCGGGGCAGCATGGGCGCCGTCTTTCTCCTGCCCCTGCGCCGAGTCGAGACGCTGGCCCCGGATGCCGGCCACTGGTTTGCCCTGGATGGCGGCCCAGGTTCCATCCCCATGGCCGAAGCCGACCTGTCCGAACCCCTGCGCCTCCTGGTGGGCAACGAGGGACATGGCTGGCAGGGTGTGGACCTGCCCGGAGGCGTCCAGCGCCTGGCCATCCCCATCCAGGGCGTAGAGAGCCTGAACGCGGCCGTGGCCGCGGGTATCGCCTGTTTTGAGACGGCGCGGAGGAATGCATGAGTCTGGAGTCTGGAGTCGGGAGTCCGGAGTCTGGCCTCGCTGCAACCATCGACCGCCTCAACCCAGAACGGCCCAAAGGAAGAAGTTGGCGCGGCCCCAGGGGCCGCCGCAAGAATCATTTCCTCCAGACTCCAGACTCCAGACTCCATCAGGCAACGCATGCGTTGCCTGATGCCTACGGCCAGGCTGAATCCAGATGAGAACCGGCTGGCTCCTCAGTTCCTTCAGTTCCCTGGTCCTCGCCGTGGTCTTCGTCCTGGCCTTCCGCTTCCCGGGCGCCCTGGGGGGCTGGCTGGAGCCCGCCATGGCCCTGCTCTTCCCGCTGCTGCTGCTGGACGGGCTGTTCAAGGGGCGCCACGCCGCCTGGACCTGGCTGACACTGGTGGCCGGGCTGGTGCTGCTCTACCTCTGGGTGCCCCAGACCCTGGCCAGCAAGGGCGGCCTCCCCTTCGGCGCAGCCCTGCTGGGAATGGTGCTGCTGAGCCTCTGGGAGGCCACGGGACTCTGGGTGGTGGCCATGGGCTCGCGCTGGATGTTCCGCCGGGTCGGCGCCGCCGGGGCGGCCTGCGCCGCCGCCCTGCTCCTCCTCGCCTGGGAGGCCTGGGGCTTCCACGTCTATCCCTGGACCTGGGGCGCGGCCTTCGGTTCCTTGCCCTGGACTGCCCGCTCGGCGGCCTTCCTGGGCGCCTCGGGCCTGTCGGCCCTGGCCTGGGCCGCCGGGGCCTGGACCGCGGCGACCCTCGCCGGAGGCGGTTCCCCCCGCCGGGCCCTGGCGGGTCCGGCTCTGGCCCTCGGTTTCTTGGCGCTGGCGGGCGGCCTCTGGCACCTGCTGCCCCGGGAGGCGGCCCGCACCCTCGATGTCGTGATGATCCAGCCCAACTACCCGGCGGGCCTGCGCTGGGCAGGCATGGAAGCCGACATGTGGCGACGCAGCGACGCGCTGCTGAAGGCGCAGGGCTGGCCGCGCCCCGGCCGCGCCACCCTGCTGCTCTGGCCCGAGAGCTCGGTCCTGGGCCGCGACGACCGCCAGCCCGGGCCACGCCTCCCGGGCGAAGCTGCCTCTCGCGGCGTGGCCTGGCTCTTCGGCACCGAAGGCGGGCCCTACAACTTGGTCCGGGGCGAGGCGGCGGGGCGCCCGAGCTTCCTCTTCGCGAAGACCGAGCCCATGGCCTTCGGAGAGCGCATGCCCGGCCCTGCTCCAGTCCGGGCTTGGCTGGATCGGCAGCTGGGCTTCATCTCCCAGGAGGCGGGCGAGCTCAAGGAGGGTTGCGCCTTCGAGGTGCCCACGACGAGCGGCCAAGTGCGGGTCCACCCCCTGATCTGCAGCGAGGCGCTGCTGCCCGAGCGCACCCGGCGGGGCCTCGCCCTCGGCCGGGCCGACCTGCTGAGCAACCACACCAACGACGGTTGGTTTGATCGCAGCATCGCCACCGACCTGCACGCGGCCCAGATCCGTCTGCGGGCCACGGAGCTGGGGGTGCCCCTGCTCCGCGCCACGCTGTCAGGCAAGTCCGGCGTCTTCCGCGAAGACGGCCGGTTCGAGCTGTGGGGCGAGCCGCTCACGGAAGGGGCCTATGCCCTCGAACTGCGGTGGCGGCCTATCCGCACGCCCTTGCGCTGGGCGGGGTTCCTGCCCCTCCTGGCGGCTGGGCTGCTGGCGGGAGGCCTCCTGCTAGGATGGAAGGCCCATTTCCGGAAACCCTGATGAACCGTGATTTTCTCGTACCCGAGCCATTGGCGACGCCCCAGGGCACCGTGGCCTTCTTCGACGAAACCTGGACCGTGGACCCCCGGGAGCTCCAGATCTTCTTCCAGGCCGAAGAGGTCTACTGGACGGCCTACCGCACCGTCGAGCAGTGGCGGCGGCTGCTGGCCTGCTCCCGCATGCTGACTGCCCGCCTGGTACCGGAAGGCCACATGGGGGGCCGGCTGGTGGGGGCCACCCGCCTCTGGTCGGACCATGCCTACGAGGCCAAGCTCTACGACGTGGTGGTGGCCCAGGACCTCATGAACTACGGCGTCGCCTCGGAGCTGGTGAAGTGGGCCCTGCGGCACCCCTGGGTGGGCGAGGTCCACCGCTTCGTCCTCGAGACCCGGGACGCCACCGAGTTCTACCCCCGCTTCGGCTTCCAGCCGGGCCATGAAGTGGAGAGCTTCCACATGCGCGTGAAGACCGCCGACCTCCACGCCCGGGGGCTCCGATGACCGACACCATGCCCGGCCTCGCCGAGATCGCCCTCCAGCCCCTCATCCTGGCCAGCGGCAGCCCCCGGCGGCGCCACTGGCTGGAGGCCATGCGCATCCCCTTCGAGCTGCAGGCGCCCCAGGTGGATGAGACCCCCCTGCTCGACGAGGATCCCTCCGACCTGGTGCTGCGGCTGGCCGAGCTCAAGGCCGAAGTCATCGCCGCCCGCAACCCCGGCCGCTGGGTCATGGCCGCCGACACCACCGTGGCCGTGGACCACCACACCCTGAACAAGCCCGTGGACGTGGAGGACGCCGTGCGGATGCTCAGCCTCATCCAGGGCCGGGCCCACCAGGTGCATACGGGCTTCTGCCTGCAGCGCAACGACGCCATCCACAGCTTCGTGGACACGGCGCAGGTCTTCTTCCGCCCCCTCACCGAGGCCCAGATCCGCTGGTACGTCGGAACCCGGGAGCCCATGGACAAGGCCGGGTCCTACGCCATCCAGGGCATCGGGGCCCTCTTCATCGAGGCGGTCCAGGGGAGCTTCTCCACCGTCATGGGGCTCCCCGTGGAGCGGATGGGGGCCCTGTTCGGGCACCTGGGCCTGCTGAAGCCCTGGATGGGGTTTCCGAAAGCCTGACGGATTTACTAGGTAATTCAGCGCCGGGTCATGGAGGAAATCGTCCTTTCGGACGATGCGGATATAGACCACCGCAAAATCCTCTTAAATGTCTGGAAACGCCTCAGAAAAAATAGGTAACCATTCGCATTGCCCTGCCCTATCATCGTGATCTGCGACACAACTTGCCGAGTTGTCGCCTTGGGGTGAGAGCCCCACGTTTGGATGATGTCTTAAAAATTTATTAGACAGGCCCGCGCCCTTTCGTCCAACCAGATCAGCCTGAAGCCGGGGAACGTCCCGCCTCATGCTCCGCTGGCCCACCGGTCCCTGACCCGTCCCACCGATCCACCGTTCCCTGATGGCCTCCCGGGCCTGCTCCGCGAGCCAGCGCTTTCCAAGGGGTTGTGCATGCACCGATTCGACCAGGCCTTCCGCTTCGTCCTGCCCGCCGCGGCCGTGGCGGTGCTGGCCACGGTCCTCAGCGTGGGCTGGTTCACGCAGCCGGACCGCTTCGCCAAGGGCTATGCCCCCGAGCAGCCCATCCCCTTCTCCCATGAGCTCCATGCCGGGACCCTCCGGATGCAGTGCCAGTACTGCCACTCCGGCGTGGACAAATCGCGCCATGCCGGCATCCCCAGCCCGGACCTCTGCATGGACTGCCACAAAGTCACCAAGGCGGACCGTCCCGCCATCCAGAAGCTGACCCAGATCGCCAATTCCGGCGCGCCCCTGCCCTGGCAGCGGGTCCACACGCTTCCCGACCACGTCTTCTTCGACCACCGGCCCCACGTGAACGCCGGCATCGCCTGCCAGAGCTGCCACGGGGAAGTGCAGACCATGAAGGTCCTCACCCGGGAAATGGGCCTGCGCATGGGCAACTGCCTGGGCTGCCACCGGGATCCCCATGCGGCTCTGCCGCCGGGCTCGAAGGTCACCAAGGGCGCCGAGCACTGCGCCGCCTGCCATCGCTAGGAGCACCGACGATGGCCGATCACACCCGCAAACCGTTCCTGGACAGGGCCGCCACCCTGCTGGCCGGCCCCTACCTGCTGGGGCAGAAGGCCCTGAGCCTGGTCTTTCAGCCGGGCCAGGCCCCCTCGGCGGATCCGCCGCCGGAAGCCGCCGCCCTCCGCATCTCCATCACGCCCCCTGAACACGCCATCAAGCGCCGCGGATGACCCGATGAAGACACGACTCCCCGATCATGGCCCCGCAGAGATGCCCCAGTTCTGGCGCACCCTCGAAGAGCGCGTCGAGACTCCAGAGGCCCGCCAGGCGGCCCACGACGAGTTCCTCCCCGGCGCCGTTCCCGCCGGCTTCGACGACGTCCACGGCCTGCCCATGCAGAGCGGCTTCTCCCGGCGCGACTTCCTCGGCCTGGTGAGCGCCACCGCGGCCCTGGCCGCCACCGTGGCCTGCGACCGCAAGGGCCAGGGCACCGTGGTGCCCTACTCCAAGCGCCCCGTGGAAGTGACGCCCGGCGTGGCCAACTACTACGCCAGCGCCACGAACGAAGGCCGCCGCGTCTACCCCGTGCTGGTGAAGACCCGCGAGGGGCGCCCCATCCACCTCACGGGCAATGACGAGCACCCCGGCGTGAAGGGCAAGACCAGCCCCCGGACCCTGGCCGATGTCCTCCGCCTCTACGATCCCGACCGCCTCCGTGCCCCCAAGGCCGGTGGGCGGACCACCAGTTGGTCCGAAGCCGAGGGCCAGCTGCACAGTGCGCTGAAGTCGGCCAAGTCCTCCGGCAAGTCCGTGCTGCTGGTCTCCGGCGCCGTGGTCTCACCCAGCCGCAAGGCCCTGCTGGCGGATCTGAAAGCCGCCCTGCCCACCCTGGAGCACCTGGCCTATGAGCCCGCCGCGGGCGATGCGGCCGAGGAGGCCGCCAAGGCCAGCTTCGGCCAGGCCGTGGACCTGCAGCCCCAGCTCGCCAAGGCCAAGGTCATCCTCTCCCTGGGTGCCGACTTCCTGAATGGCGAGGACCCCGAGGCGCTGGGTGCCTGGGGCGCCAAGCGCAGGTTGAAGAACGCGAAGGAGGAGATCAATCGCCTCTGGGTGCTGGAAGGTCCCCTGACCCTCACGGGCACCAACGCCGACGTGCGGGTTCCCGTCTCGCCCTCCCGCCTTGCGGCCGTGGCCTATGCCCTGGCGAAGGAACTCGCCGCCAAAGGTGTGGCCCTGCCCACAGGAACCGACCTGTCTTCCACTTCGCCCCAGACAGAAGTCCCCGCCAAGGCCTGGGGCAATCTGGTCAAGGACCTTCACCATGCGGGGCGGCAGGCCGCGGTGCTCTGCGGGGCCCAGATGCCCGCCGAGGCCCACCAGGCCGCCCATCTGCTGAACGCCATGCTGAACTCCGAGGGCGTGGCCCTGCAGGCGGCCGAGCCGCTGGCCACCATCAAGGACCTGGATGCCGCCGTGCAGGCCATGACCGAGGGTCGCTACGCCGCAGCCATCTTCTGGGACGTGAACCCCGGTTTCACCTACCCGAGGGCCTCGGCCTGGCAGCAGGCCACCGCCAAGGTGCCCTTCCGCGCCTGGATCGGCCAGGTGGAGGATGAGACCTCGGCCCAGTGCCAGGTGCTGCTCCCCGAGAGCCACTGGCTGGAGAGCTGGGGGGACTTCAGCACCCCCAGTGCCACCGTCCTCCAGCAGCCCACCGTGGGCACCCTCTATGACACCCGCCAGGGCGAGGACATTCTCATGGGCGCGCTGAAAGCGCTGGGCGCCTCGGCTCCGGACAGCTACCACGCCTACCTGAAGGCCCGCTGGCAGAAGAGCCTGCCCGCCACCTCCTCCTTCGAGCAGGCCCTCCACGACGGCCTCGTGAAGGTTGAGGGCAAAACCACGGCACCCGCCTTCAAGGGGGCCTCAGTGGCAGCCGCCGCCAAGAAGGCCGCCGCCGCGCGGGCCGAAGGCCTCGAATTGGTGCTCGTCCCCGGCTTTGCCACCCACGATGGCCGCCACGCCAACAACAGCTGGCTGCAGGAGACCCCCGATCCCATCAGCAAGATGACCTGGGACAACCCGGTGTCCGTCTCCGTGCAGGATGCGCAGGCGCTCGGCATCCAGGAGGGCGACTGGGTCAGCCTCAGCCTCGGGGATACCACCCTGCGGCTGCCGGCGGTCCTCCAGCCCGGCCAGGCCAAGGGCGTGCTCACCCTGGCGCTGGGCTACGGCCGCAGCACCGGCGGGGTGGCCAAGGGCGTGGGCGCCAACGCCTTCCCCTTCCTGGGGTCCGACCCCGCCACGGCCAACGTCCGCCCCGGGGCGCGCCTCGCCAAGGCCGGCGGCAGGAAGGAACTCTCCCGCACACAGAGTCACCACCGCATGGAAGGCCGCGACCTGGTCCGTTCACTCACCATGGACGAATACGAGCACAACCCGCAGGGGCACCACCACGTGCCCGAGCTGGTCACCCTCTATGAGGATCAGAAGTTCCCCGACCACAAGTGGGGCATGGTCATCGACCTGGCGGCCTGCACCGGGTGTTCGGCTTGCGTGGTGGCCTGCCAGTCCGAGAACAACGTGCCGGTGGTGGGCCCCGAGCAGGTGGCCCGCGGCCGCGAAATGCACTGGATCCGCATCGACCGCTACTACGAGGGCGAGCTGGAGAACCCGAAGGTGGTCCACCAGCCCATGCTCTGCCAGCACTGCGACAACGCCCCCTGCGAGAACGTCTGCCCGGTGAACGCCACCAACCACAGCCCCGACGGGCTCAACCAGATGGCCTACAACCGCTGCGTGGGCACCCGCTACTGCGCCAACAACTGCCCCTACAAGGTGCGCCGCTTCAACTTCTTCGAATACACCGCGACCAAGACCGAGCCCGAGACCCTGGCGAACAATCCCGAGGTCACGGTCCGTCCCCGCGGCGTCATGGAGAAGTGCTCCTTCTGCGTCCAGCGCATCCAGGACGTGAAGATCCGCGCCAAGGGCGAGGGCCGCAGCATCTTCGACGGAGAAGTGACCACCGCCTGCATGGCCGGGTGCCCCTCGGACGCCATCGTCTTCGGCGACCTGAAGGATCCCAAGAGCAAGGTCGCCCAGCTGGTGGCCGCGAGCCGGGCCTACCGCGTCCTCGAAGAAGTCGGCGCCAAGCCCGCCATCACCTACCTGGCCGACCTGAAGAACCCCGTCGTCGAGGGAGGCTCCCATGCGCACTGACGCCGCCCAGGCCGGCGCCATCCCGGAGGCCCTGCTGGAGCCCGCGCTCACCGTGGGCAAGGTCACGCCCGGGGGCCTCGACGACCAGGTCCTGGCCTTTCCGGAGACCAAGCCTCCGAAGCAGTGGTACATCGGCCTGGCCATCACCCTGACGGCCCTCTTCATCGGCCTCGGCTTCATCGGCTACACCTTCATCACCGGCATCGGCGCCTGGGGCAACAACAGCCCCGTGTTCTGGGCCTTCGACATCATCAATTTCGTGTTCTGGGTGGGCATCGGCCATGCCGGCACGCTCATCTCGGCCATCCTCTTCCTGTTCCGCAAGCGCTGGCGCAACGCCATCGCCCGCTTTGCCGAGGCCATGACCATCTTCGCGGTCATGTGCGCCGTGGTCTTCCCCCTGATCCACGTCGGGCGGCCCTGGCTGGCCTACTGGCTCTTCCCCTACCCGAACCAGCGCGCCCTCTGGACCAACTTCCGGTCCCCCCTGCTCTGGGACGTCTTCGCGGTGAACACCTACTTCTCCGTGTCCCTGATGTTCTGGTACCTGGGCCTGATTCCGGACATCGCCTCCATGCGCGACCGCACCACCAGCAAGGTGCGCAAGGTGATCTACACCGTGCTGGCCCTGGGCTGGCGTGGCGCCGCCCGGCACTGGCAGCACTATGAGAAGGCCTACCTGCTGCTGGCGGGCCTGGCCACGGGCCTGGTGCTGTCCGTGCACTCGGTGGTGAGCTTCGACTTCGCCACCTCCGTGGTGCCCGGCTGGCACATGACCATCTTCCCGCCCTACTTCGTGGCGGGCGCCATCTTCGCCGGCTTCGCCATGGTGGTGATGGTGCTGGTGGTGGTGCGCGAGACCATGCAGCTGAAGAACCTGATCACCGACCGCCATCTGGACGTGATGAACAAGGTGATCCTCGCCATGAGCTGCATCATGGGCTACAGCTACATGATGGAGGGCT
>Ga0268298_10002338_pt1 | contig 20807 bp, 15 predicted proteins | sample WWTPWeurt_MetaG_FD_194462 | JGI IMG/M metagenome (GOLD analysis project Ga0268298, IMG submission 194462) | Activated sludge microbial communities from WWTP in Nijmegen, Gelderland, Netherland - WWTP Weurt | ecosystem: Engineered > WWTP > Aerobic digester > Activated sludge | place... | reverse complement strand
GGAACTGACGAGCATTATCCAGGGTGGCGGGGTCGCCGGGGCGCATCTTCTTGAAAAATTCGATCAAAGCCTGCTCAGCGATAGGCTGGTTGGAAGCCTTCCAATCCGGCTCTTGCTTGAGCGTGGATGCCATGAACAAGCGCTCGGGATTATTGTCCACATCCTTGAAGATGGAAAGTATCTCTTCATCGGAACCGGTCTTGATCGGAGAATCTTTTAACCCGTCAGAAACTGCAGCCAAAGCGCGGAGGAACACAGTGATAGGCACAGTGCGTTTGCGGTTGAATTTCAGGATGATGTAATCAGACTTACGAGTCTCGAACTCCATCCATGCACCACGGTCAGGAATTAACTTGGCCATCGCAAGCGGACGTCCAGTGGCACGATCTGCAGGTGCTTCAAAATACACACCCGGAGAGCGAATCAACTGAGACACCACAACACGCTCAGTGCCATTCACAATGAACGTGCCCTTATCTGTCATTTCAGGGAAATCGCCTAAAAATATATCCTGCTTGATCGGCTCAGGGACATCGGGACCGGCCAATAGAACAGAGACATACAATGGGCTGGAATATGTCAGGTCGCGCTCAACACATTCTTCGATCGTATGCTTGGGATCACCAAACCAATACTTGAGTCCAAATTGCTGAGACTCAGGGCTGCGGCTCGGGAAGAATAATTTCATTCCCTTGTTGTAAGACTCGATCGGGGACACTTCATGAAAAAGGTCACCAAGACCTTCCTTCTTAAGTCTTTCAAACGAATCGAGTTGTACTTCTATTAAATTGGGGAGATCAAGCTTAACGGGTATACGTGCGTAACTCTTGTGGGTCAAAGAAGATGCCATCCTTCTCTCCTGACTTTTGGCTGGGTTGGAAAACGATTTGAACTGTCCCATTTGGACAGCGACCTAACATTATATCGAAACGAATATAAAAAGTCAAGCAAACGTCAACACATTCATTTTAGTGAAAACCATTCAAATGTCTTTCTTGACAATCTGTATAAGTGCGTGTAAAATCCCGCACGCTTAACAAAAAAATACACAAGCCGAGATAGCTCAGTTGGTAGAGCACGCGACTGAAAATCGCGGTGTCCCCAGTCCGATCCTGGGTCTCGGCACACTCGGCTGAAAGTTAGCCGAAAATTGCGGGCGTAGTACAGTGGTAGTACGTCTCCTTGCCAAGGAGAAGGTCGTGGGTTCGAATCCCATCGCCCGCTCTAAAAATGGAGGATTGTAGATTGGAAGTTCAATTTCAGTCACAATCCTCATTTTGTAAATGGCGTCGTGGCCAAGTGGCAAGGCAAGGGTCTGCAAAATCCTGATCGCGGGTTCAAATCTCGCCGACGCCTCAAAAAAATAAAGAAGCAAACTCTAACAGGTTTGCTTCTTTATTTTTTAACTTTTTTGGCATGAAAATTTCGATAAAAAAGCCTATAATAAAATAAACATCCAATTGACATATCATGCATATTCAGAAGATCAGAACGTTTCTTGGAAATTACCTGGTTTACATAACGACAGTGATCGCACTGATCCTGCTGTCGAATCTTGCTGTGGGGTTTTTGTTAACAGACCCTGGGGTTGCTCTTCGAGTAAAAGCCTATAAAGTTTGGGTTGACCTGCTCCTGATCGGGCTTGCTATTTTTTTAATTCTCAGAAAACAGAACAATGCATTGAGGTCCATGGAAGGGAATTTTTCCGACCTCTTTGAGTCCACCACCGAAGGAATCTTCCGTTCCACACCAAATGGACGCTTTTCTGAGGTTAATGCGGCGATGGCAAGTATTTACGGTTACGCCTCACCTCAAGAAATGATCGACGATATTATAGACATCAGCACGCAGATCCATCACTCGCCGGAAAGCCGGAAAGCATTCACAGAGTCTCTGATGCTCAACGGGAAGGTCGAAAATTTCGAGGTGCGGAATCGAAAAAAAGACGGCACATTGATCTGGACCTCCACAAATGCTCGAATTGTAAAAGATAAGAACGGACGGGTTCTCTATTTTGAGGGGTTTGTCACAGATATCACCAAACAAAAAAAAGCGGAGATCGCTCTACAAGACGCTGAAGCGCGTTATCGAATGCTCGTCGAAAAACTGCCAGCGGTAGTTTTTATGGATATTTTCAACGACCCGCAGAGTACACAATATATGAGTCCGCGCCTGAAAGATCTTGTTGGATACACCCCGGAAGAATGGGTAGCTGGCGAAAACCTGTGGGAAAACTCATTGCACCCAGACGACAAAGAGCGAGTACTTGCTGAAGACAGACGGACCGACAAGACAGGCGAGCCTTTTCGTATTGAATATAGAATACAACACCGCGACGGGCACTATGTATGGGTAAAAGAAGACGCCTCGATCATTCGTGATGAAGATGGCACCCCCCTGTTTTGGCAGGGCATAATGCTGAATATTTCAGAGCAAAAGCGATCTCAGGACATCCTTCAGCGACGAGACTCTATCATCAAGGCGGTGGGTTTTTCGGCGGAACAATTCTTGAAATCCTCCAACTGGGAAGACAATATTATTCAGGTTCTTGAAAGATTGGGGGAAGCCGCACAAGTCAGCCGTGTTTACGTTTTTACCAAATCGATCTCTTCGGATGGCCGGGTCTTGGTAAGCCAGATATTCGAATGGTGCAACAAAGGGATACGACCGCTGATCGATGATGAACGCCTTAGAAATGTAGATATGTCGGGGCTTGGATATTCTCGCTGGATCGGTCTTCTCGATCAAGGACTGCCTGTTTACGGGTCGGTGAATGATTTCCCGGTTCAAGAACGCCCGATGCTAAACGAACAGGATATTCGCTCACTTGTATGCATACCGCTTCAAATCGGCAGTGACTGGTGGGGATATATTGGCTTCGATGAATGCACCTATGAAAGAGAGTGGACCGAGGTGGAGATCGAAGCTCTAAAAGCCGCCGCCAATACTCTGAGCGTTGCATACGAAAGAAATTTATCGGTGACCGCTTTATCCAACAGCGAAGCAAGTTATCGTGGACTCTTCGACAGCATCCACGATGCAATCTACATCCAGAACAGACAGGGGATTTTCCTGGATGTAAATGATGGCGCCGCAAACATGTATGGCTATCCCAAAGAATTCTTTTTGGGCAAGTCGCCAGAGTTCCTAAGCGCACCCGGCAGGAACGACCTTGAAAAGACCAATATCTCACTCCAAGAGGCTTTTAGCGGCAAGGCTCAACAATTTGAGTTTTGGGGCAGGCGGAGCAATGGTGAAGTATTCCCAAAGAGCGTGCGCGCATTCAAAGGGACTTATTTTGGTCAGGAGGTTCTGATCGCCATTGCGCAGGATATAACTGCTCAAAAGAATGATGAAGAAAATTTACAGAGACAACTAAAAGAACTGACGGTCCTGCACTCCATCGCCATTGTAGAGTCCACCGCTCGCAATACAGACGAACTGATCAAACGGGTCACAGATATCATCGGAGAGATGCTCTATCCCGACAATTGCGGGATTCTGCTCATGAACCAAAAAGGGGATGGCTTGTATCCTCACCCATCCTATCGTGGGATCAACGCCGCTGAGTTGATTCTCATCACCCCATTATCCCGGGGCGTGGCGGGAAAAGTGGCTTCCACAGGAAGGTCCATTCGGATCGGGGATGTATCGCAGGAGCCCGCATACTACGAGGCAACTGAAGGCATTCAATCTGAGCTATGCATCCCGATCCAAAGCGATACAAAGATCATCGGCATTCTAAATGTTGAAAGCAAAAAACTAAACGCATTCACAGAGACCGACGAACAACTACTCTCCACCGTTGCGGGCGGATTAGCGAACGCCTACGAAAGGATTCAACTCTTCGAGCTTGAACAGGGGCTCCGTGAACAGGCTGAGATCCTGCGTGAAGCAACTGGAGAACTAACCTCATCTTTTAATCTGGAAACTCTCCTTGAGAATGTATTCATCTCAATGGAAAAACTGATCAAGTACGACAGCGGCTCGATCGAATTTATCAAGGGCGACTATCTTGAGATCGTGGCTGGAAAGAATATCCCCTCAGAAATGATTGGGAAAAAGAATTTCTATGACCCTCAAAAATGGGGAGACCTGAATAACCAGCGACAGCCCGTGATCATTGCCGATGTTCAACGTGATCATCGGTTTGAAAAGTTCGAACAAACCAATTTTATTCGCGGGTGGATGGGCATACCCCTATTCTCCAAAGACACGGTGTTTGGAGTTCTGAATCTTGACAGCCGCATCCCCGACTTTTTCACAGAAGAACACGCGTCCATCGCCCAGACCTTTGCCAACCAGGTTTCGATCGCCATTGAAAATGCCCGCTTGTTCGAGGCGGAGCGCCGCCGCCGCATGGAAGCGGAGACACTTAGCCAGGCGACCGCCGCGCTAGCAAACACATTGGATATCCACAGTCTATATGAAAACATCCTGGACTGGTTATATAAAATTACCCCGTACGACAGTTCATCCATTCTGGTTTTGGAGGGAAACAACATTCGCATTTCCGCCTCGCGCGGACTTCCCTTCCCAGACAAAACAAGCGGACGAATTTTCCCTGCCGATAACATTCTATGCAAGATCATGAGCACGACCGGCGAGCCGTTGATCATTGACGACTGTGAAGATGATCCTCGTTTTGAAAATTGGGGAGAGATAAATCCACGCGGGTGGATGGGCGTTCCCATGTTATCACGCGGACAGGTGATCGGGTATCTGACATTAGACAGTCACACTCCAAACTCTTACACCCAAAATAACGCAGTCGTCGCCCTGACATTTGCCCACCAGGCGGCGGTCTCACTGGAAAATTCACGGCTGTTCACTGAAACCCGGCAAAGGCTGGGCGAACTGGAGATCGTGAGCAGGGTATCTTACGCGTTGCGCGCCGCGCGAGATGCAAATGAGATGCTCCCCATTTTATTGAATGAGATCAAAGCCAGTGTTGGAACAAGCTCGGCGGCGATCTGGTTGTTCGATTATCAAAACAACGAACTGAGCGCAAGGACCACTTCCGGCTGGTTCGATAATTTATCCAAATCCAACTTCAAAGCCAATGAAGGGATCATTGGAAAGGTTTACTCCAGCGGGACCAGTTACGATACGATAAGCCAAGCCCTTGCAACCCTTGATAATGAAAAGTTCTTTGGAGAGAATAAAAATGGGATCGCGGTTCCCATTCGCACCGCCACCGAAACGATTGGCGCGCTTGCCGTGGCCATTCATGCTCCGAACAAGATCAAACCGCATCAGATCCGTCTGGTCACTACCGTGGCTGAGATCGGAGGCAATGCGATCTACCGCTCCAACCTGTACCAGCGCAGTGAGGAGCAGATCCAAAGGCTAACCACCCTGCGGGAATTGGACACTGCCATCTCCTCCAGTCTGGACTTGCACATAACGCTCGGAATCATGACCGAAAGCCTGATCACAAAAATGGGCGTGGATGCCGCCGCCGTTCTGGTCTTCAACACAGACAGTCAGTTGTTGGAATATTATGCCGCAAAAGGATTTGCAAATCGCGAAGCTCTCCGCGTGCCGGTCAGTATTGGCGACAGCCTCGCCAGCCAGATCCTTCTCAACCGCAAACCTTTGTACATCCGCGAGATCAAGAAGGCCGCGTCTGAGTTGAATCTCTCCGGTCCGATCTTGACCGAAAAATTTTCAAGCTACTACGCCACCCCCCTGTTTAGCAAAGGCGCGGCGAGAGGAATCCTCGAAACCTATTTCCGCAACCCTTTCTCCCCCACCGCAGATTGGGTAGACTTCCTGCACACGCTCGCAGGGCAAGCCAGCATTGCCATTGACAATGCTCAACTCTTTGAAAATCTTCAACAGTCGAACCAGGAGATTTCTCTTGCCTACGATACAACCTTGGAAGGATGGGGAAAGGCGCTGGAGTTGCGCGATAAAGAGACTCAAGGACACACGCGCCGCGTCACAAACCTGACCTTGGACCTGGCGCGGAAAATGGGCATTCCCGAATCTGATTTATTGCATATCCGCCGCGGAGCGTTGCTGCACGATATCGGCAAAATGGGCATCCCGGATAATATCCTGCGCAAGAAGGGTCCACTCACCAATGCTGAGATCACAGAAATGCGCAAGCATCCGCAATACGCGTATGACCTGCTCTCGCCGATCTCCTACCTGCGGCCAGCCATGGAAGTTGCCTATTCCCATCACGAATGGTGGAATGGGAACGGTTACCCGCGCGGACTCAAAGGCGAGGAGATTCCCCTCTCCGCTCGCATCTTCGCCATTGTAGACGTTTGGGACGCGCTCTCCTCAGATCGCCCTTATCGAAAGGCGTGGCCGAACAAGAAGATCTGGAAATACCTTGAAGGACTTTCCGGAAAACAGTTCGATCCGCGCATTTATGAAATGTTCTGCAAAATGATGGAATACGATAGGGAAGCGAAAAGCGCAGGAACAAATAAACATCCGGCGAAAAAGACGGTTAAGAAAGCAATAAAAAAGAAGCGATGAATTTCAAGGTCATCGCTTCTTTTTTATTTATGATTTGTCTTACTTCACTCGCAGGAAGCGCCGCTTGCCAACCTGCAACACACCGGGGTGCGGAAAGACCGCATCACCGCGCTCAAGCACTTCGCCATCGAGGCGCACGCCTTTTTGATCGATCAAAGCGCGAGCCTTGCTCTTGCTCTCTGCAAGTTTTGCGGCAAGGATCACATCCACAATGGTTTGCCCGGCCTGCAATTCAAATTCGGGCATTTCATCAGGGATCTCCTTCTGCTGGAAGGTCTTGATGAAATTCTCCTGCGCCGACCTGGCCTCGTCTTCGCTGTAGAAAATGCTGACAATCTCAGAAGCCATCTTCATCTTTGCATCACGCGGATGGAAAGCGCCCGAAGCCACATCCTTCTCGATCTGGTCGATCTCGTGTGGACTCCAACGGGTGACAAGGCGCATGTAGGTGCCCATCGCAGAATCAGGAACCGACATCAACTTGCCGAACATGTCATTCGCTCCGGTATTGATCGGAACGATGTTGCCCGTGGACTTGGACATTCTCTGCACGCCGTCTGTGCCGGGCAAAATGGCGGTGATGATCCCCACCAAAGGCTTTTGCCCAAGCGCCTCTTGCAATTTGCGCCCAGCCACAATGATGTTGAACAACTGATCAGAGCCGCCCACCTGCACATCGGTCTCCATTGCCACAGCATCATAACCCTGCATCAAAGCATAAAAGGTTTCATGCAGAAAGATCGGCTCGCCCTTATCGAGGCGGTTGGAGAAATTATCGCGCGCTAAAAATTGCTGAACGGTAAAGTTCTGCCCAAGGCGGATCAGATCCACCAAGGTGAGTTTGGAAAGCCACTCTCCGTTGTAGCGGATCTTTGTCTTGTGGCGGTCAAGCACGCGGAAAGCCTGCTCGGTGTAGGTCAATGCATTTTCGTTGACCTTCTCCTCGGTCAAAATGGGACGCGCCTTGTTCTTATCTGAGGGGTCCCCCACCAGCGCGGTGTAACTCCCAATGAGGAAGGTCACTTCATGCCCAAGATCTTGAAACTGGCGCAGCTTGCGCATGGTAATGGTATGTCCGAGATGCAGGTCAGTGGATGTGGGATCGTAACCGCAATAGACACGCAGGGGTCTATTTTCTTTTTCAGCCAGCAACAGGCGTGAACGCAGTTCGGCGGTCATGGCCTTTTTAAGATCTTCATCGCCGTATTCCGTGCCTTGCATCAACAGCTCAACTTGTTCTTCAACGTTCATAACATTCTCCTGTGGAGTGAATAGACAAACAAAAACGCGCCCGCGATGATGAGGGCGCGTTCATAGCACACCATCGCTTTGGTCTTATGGGCGGGTGTAATAATAATAGCGGTTGGTGGTGACTTTTTCAAACATGCGCGTATTATACAACAAGAATTTCACTGCGCCAAATTGAAAGAGAAGCTCCACGGACCCAACACCGAGTAGAACTCGGGGCTGTACACGATCTCTTCAGCCTGGGCTTGGGTCATCTCCGGCGGGAAGCTCAAGATCTGCATGGTGAGCACACCGTTCACATCCACACAATCGAGCGTAATGCCAATGCCGCGGTCGATCATTGCCTGCTGAATCTTCGGCATGTACACCGAACAATACTCGTCCTCGCGCGGCATGGAAGCAATCGCCTCGATCACAATGGTCACATTGGTCAGGTCGGCATCGGGCGGCACAAGAAAGGTCAGCATATCGCAGCGCAAACCCGCCACGCCCTCAGCAGGTTCCTGCAGGCTCACAAGAGTGGTGCCATATTCCTCAACAAGGATTCCGCCGTAGGTCAGGCTGGCAGATGAAATCCCCCAATCCGATTTATCTGGCAGACTAAAGCACACATCCGCATTCACATCTTTTCCGTCCACCCAGGCCCGATCCATATGGACTTCGATGCCGCTCGCGGTCTGGTTGGGTTGCGCGATTTGCACCTGCGCAGTGGGGTACGAAGCGGGGTCAACATACGCGGGCTCGGTCACCATTTGAGGCAAGACCACACCGGGGTTTTGAGCAGGCAAACTGCATGCGGTCAGGATCAATGCCGCCAAGAGGATGATTCTTTTCATGGATTTTTCTCCTATTATTTTTTCTTGAACAGATCGGTCAACGCTTCACGCGGACCTTCGAACTGGAACTTGAACCCGGACTCTATCAGCCGTTTGGGTTTGGAATACCGTCCTTCCACAATGAGGACGCTCATTTCCCCCAAAAGGGTCCGCAATAAGAAAGCCGGTGTGGGAAACCAATATGGTCGGCGCAAAACTTCGGCAAGCGCGCGATTGAAATCAGCGCTGGAGGTGGGTACAGGCGCAATGAGATTATATGCCCCGCGCGCATTCTCGTCTGCGATCAAGTGGCGGATCGCACCCACCCAATCGTGGATATGGATCCAGGGCATGCAAAATTTTCCGCTGCCAATGGGTCCGCCGACAAATAATTTTACGGGCAAAGCTATCAGCGAGAGCAAGCCGCCTTCCGCGTCCAGCACCGGGGCAGTTCGCGCTACCACACGCCGCACACCCAAGTCTTCTACAGACTGGGTTGCAGCTTCCCAATGAACTGTGACCTGCGCGAGGAAATCATCTGCGGGCGGGGTGGATTCGTCGGCAGGGTCACCATGCAATCCATAATGATTGATGCCCGAAGCCTGCACAAAGATCTTTGGGCGCCGGGTCGCTTCCAGAACCGCTTGAGCAAGCGCGCGTCCAGGATTGACCCGCGAATCGATAAAATCCTGCTTTGTGGCAGATGTCCACGGCCAGGAGGAAAGAGATCTGCCGGCGAGGTGAATGATCACATCCATTTCATTGACGAGATGCCCCCACCCCGTGGTTGTCTTCGCATCCCATTGAACGGTTTGTGTGCCCGGGTGCGCTGATGCACCGCGCGTGAGGATGAAAACCTGATGACCATCCTCTAAGAAAGATTTCGTGAGGGCGCCTCCAAGAAAACCTGAGCCGCCCGCGATCATGATATTCATTTCAAAAACTCCTTGTGAGCCGGTCAATGCGAACGTAATTAATTTGGGCTTCCGTTGTCTGATTAACTGGCAGTATAATCACGCAGACTACCGAGGCTATATGTTCGAACCCGTTTTGGTACTCAACGCTAATTTTGAGCCGATCCATGTGTGCTCAACACGGCGGGCGGTTGGCTTGATCCTTGCTGGCAAAGCCGACATGATCGTGAATGGACGCGGACACATCCACACCATATCGCAGCGTCTTCCGCGCCCCTCAGTCATTCGACTGGAATCCCAGGTTCACAGACCACGACCACGCGTCAAATTAACGCGCCGCGAACTCTTCAGACGCGATAATTATACCTGCCAGTATTGCGGTAAGCGCGATGGCAGCCTGACGGTGGACCATGTCATCCCACGGCATTTGGGCGGGCAGCACAAGTGGACAAATCTGGTGGCGGCCTGCCCGGCATGTAACCATCGCAAGGGTGGGCGAAGACTGGAGGAAGCGCACATGCATCTGGCACATCCTCCGAAAGAACCCCCGGCAAACGCAGCATATATCTTTGGCAGGCATCTTTCAGAGAATGGCGAATGGGCGCCGTATATAACAGGCTGGTAAATAAAACCCCTCTTCTTGTGAAGAGGGGTTTTTGGTTGCAAAAAACTGTCTGTTAAAAATCCAACTCCATGAAATCTTTGGCGAGCACGATCTCTCCAGTGTAGGCAGCGCTCGCTTCTGCGAGCGGGTCGCCTTTGGCAAATTTCCCGGTCGGATAATGGATAAGGTACAGTCTGCCAACTTCGGCTTTTGTGGCGATCTCACCAGCCTGCTTTGCAGAGGAGTGACCCATCGATTCGCCTGTCGCTTCGTGGATCAGCACATCTGCGCCTTCGCTTAGCTTCACAACCTCATCGCAGGGTTCTGTGTCGCAGGAGTAGGCCATCACACTCTCTCCGTTTTTGAACTCGATCCGCAGCCCAATATTTGGGATCATGTGATGAACCGGCGAGGAGTGAACTTTAAAGTCGGGGCAATCTAACACTTGTGTCAACTCACTAGCAGGTAAGCGGTGAAAGATGACAGGAAAAAAATTTGGCCAAGCCGACCAATTGTAAAAGCCCATCATCCCTTCTACACGGTCGAGGGTGTAGTGCAGACCGTAAATATTGAGCGGTCTCTGCCTGCCCATCAGCCACATATCCATCAGCAATAGCGGCACCCCTGAGACATGGTCCGGGTGGAAGTGCGTGATGATGATATCGGTCAGATCGTTGAAGTCCAGACCGGCTTGCTCCAGCCGCAAGATGGGATTGCTGACCGAATCGACCAACAGCATACGATCCTGCCCCACGATCACCATATGAGTGTTTTCATGGTCTCTGGTGGGAATCGCATTCGAGGAGCCGAGGATGATCACTTTAGGCATAATTCATATCTTAACCTAAAATTTTTTCTAAAGGATTTCAACTTTATTTTCATTTTCAAACGCTTTAATGAACGCGGTTATTGGATCACACCGATCAAGAGACTGGGGGTAACGTAGGCTTCGATCACTGCGGCCGCCGCAAGCAAAGGGACCACCAGCCCGAAAAAGATCTTGGCCCAATCAGCGAAAAGCTCAATGATCACCTCGCCCATGGATTTGCCCGTCTGTGGCGTAACGATGGAAACGCCCATATACAGGACCACCGCGCTCCCGAACATCAACGCAGGGATCTCAAATACTCCGTGCGGAACAACGCCTGCGAGGAAGATCGGCCAGGGTTGAACGCCAAGCAATTGAAGCAAGGCAAACACACCTCCGATCAGACCAATGTTGACCATGTAAAGGATAACTCCCAGCACGCTGAACGAGAACAACCCGGCAAAAAATATCACCGTCACTGCGCGGGTATTGTTGAGGAACAAAAACGGAGCGCTCAGACTACCCTGCAAACTGGAAAGGTCTGGAACTTCGCTTGCTCGAGCGGCAAGCGATTGAAGCCGGTCTGGCGGGACTTTCGAAAGCACTTCTGGAACATTATCCATCACCCAGTCGTAGCCCATCCAAATACTCACGGCAGCGATCAACAAAGTCGCGAGAAAAGCCGGGGCGATGCGCCTTACCGCGGTCCCCAATACCCGGCGATACCAGTCGAAAAAGGAGGAAGCGCCTCCCAAAAAGTTCTTCCAGAACGTACTCCACACCCAGCGCATATTGATGGTATCGATCTCGCGCCCAAGCAGATATTCACGTTGAAAATGCGCAATGCCCACACGGATCAACAGGAGCGAGATGATCATCACCCCTGCGACCGCCAGCCAAAGGACCTGCTCATTTCCCCAGAACAACATGACCGCTTCCCCTTGCATCAAAATAGCCACGGGGATCACGATGAACGAAGCCAGCAGATTCGCAGCCTTCACAGTAGTGGACTGAACAGAGATGACGATCGCCGCACTCACCATCAAAGTGGCGTGAGCTGTGGTCAAAAAGAACAGCTGCACCATCACGCTCACAGAAGGCATCGAAAGTCCCTGCTGCAGGATCATCAGCAGGTATAAAAAGATCGACAAATAACTGGCCACCAGCGGCGTTGCCACCCCCACCAACAACTTCCCAAAATACAACTGCCAGTTATCGAGCGGAGCGCTCAAAATGGGTTCGATCGTACCGCGTTCTTTTTCGCCTACAAAAGACTCAAGCGCAACCACAAGAGAGATCGTGATCGGAAAGAAACCAATGATCATGATCGAGAACGGAACCAGCCGGTCAAGGATCAGGTTGGCGTCGTATTGATTTAAGAAGTCAACCGTCTGCTTGGCAAATTCATTCATCAACACCGGAAAACACAGCACAAGGATAATCATCGGCGTCAGCACGCGCCAGTCACGAAATTGGTCTTTGAGTTCACGCCCGGCAACCAGCCAGACCAGCCTGAATTTATTGAACATGTTCTCCACCTTTTGCCTTCGCCATCACTTTGAGATACACCTGCTCCAGTGTGCGCGGCTCTTCCTGAAATGCCATCACAGATGCAGACCCGGCGGATAACGCCTGCAATATTTTGGGATTGGATTGCTGCGGTCGGTCCACCCGAACCTTCAAGCTGGTCGCAGTCCGAGAAAGCAGAGACGCCCCCTCGGGCAATTCCAGCCCGCTTGAATCCCAGGCATCACTGAGCTTGATCTCGTACTCAGGAGCGCCCAACACTTCCCGTTTCAGTTCATCCAGCGAACCCTGCAGCAGGATCTTTCCACGATAGATGATCGCGATCTTGTCTGCCAGAGCCTCCACCTCGGTGAGGTTGTGCGAGCAGATCACGATCGTCCGCTGGGACGATTTCAAGCGCGCGATCTCATCACGCACCAGCCGCGCAGACTCAGGGTCCATGGCAGAGGTGGGCTCATCCAGAAGCAGCACACCGGGGTCGTGCATCATGGCACGCGCCAACGCCAGCTTCTGACGCATGCCTTTTGAATACTCACCGATCCGGCGATGGGATGCTTCGGTCAGCCCAAAGTATTCGAGCAGATGATCACTGCGTGACCTTCGAGCAGCCGCAGAGAGGCTGTAAACCTGCCCGAAGAAATCGAGGTATTCAATGGCGGTCATGCGCATGTACAAACCATGCTGCTCTGTCAACACACCGACCGATGACCGTACATCATGACCGTTCTTTACAACATCATATCCGGCCACCCGCGCAGTCCCCCGGGTGGGAGTCAATAACGCCGTCAACATGCGGACAGTGGTTGTCTTACCGGCACCGTTTTGCCCCAGAATCGCCAATATTTGTCCCGCATCCACATTGAGGTTGACTTCATCCACTGCTAAAAAATCATGGAATTGTTTCGTGAGGTCCTTGGTTTCTATCATATTAAATTTTTTCCTCTTTTATGAGAACGAACACAGAAGGAGCAAAGACATTGTATTCCCCTCTTAGTTTTTCATCCCTTCACAGAGACCTTACAATTCCTGTGCAAGACGATGCCTTAAGTATATCCCCGCGACCGAACCAAGAAACACCACCAAAAAGAACAGTTGATTGATATTGATCCCATTCACCAAAGACACATCGAGGCGCAGAAATTCAAGAGCAGCGCGGATGAAGGAATACGATCCAAGATAGACGAGGAAAATATCACCCGCCTTGAGTTTTGCTGCGTACCGGCGCCCGATCCACAGGAGTAATAGGAGACTTGCGAGATTCAAGAACATTTCATAGGCAAACAATGGATGGTAATACTCAATCGACTCATATCCCATGAGCCGGTAATCTTGGGCAATGAAAATCTTCCAAGGCAGGTTGGATGGGAGACCATAAAGTTCCTGATTGAAATAATTCCCCAAACGCCCGAAGACCTGCGCCAGCAGTGCGCCCGGAGCGATCACATCTGCCAGTTCCCAGTAATCCAGTTCATTTCGGCGGGCAAAGAAAAAAAGAGCAGCCATGCTGCCGATCCACGCGCCTGGGATGCCAAAGCCTCCGATCCACATGGCGAGCACATCCAAAAAATGAGTGAGGTAGTGACCAGTGGTCAATCCCAGTTGAACTGAAGAAAGAGGAGGAGTGAAAATATGCCAAAGGCGCGCACCGACCATCCCCCAGATGACCAAAGGCAGAAACAGATAATAGATGACCTGCGGATCATAATCGCGGCGTTTGGCTTCGCGTGTCGAAAGGAATGCCCCCGCCGCGATCCCCAGTGCCAGTAAAAGCCCGCCCCATCGAAAGGTCAATGGACCCAGTGTGAATCCTTCAGCAAAGGGAATCAGTGTATATATTCCTTGTTCTTCTTTTCGGCGGCTTGATGCATTCGCGCATGTCCCTGTTTCCTCACGTAGAGGATGCGTTGAAGGGCGGTAATATTACCAAGCACTGCAATGATGACAACCGCGGCAAAAGGTTGGTTAAAGATCAGAAGCGGGATCAGAACAATGTATCTTTCCACGCGCGTGAGGATACCGACCTTAGCAGTGAAGTTCAATCCTTCGGCGCGGGCTTTGACATACGACACCAGTACAGACCCGGCTGTTGCCAAAAAGGTGACCATGACCCCGGGATAATCTTCGTGAGAGAGAAAAAAATAGATCAGACCGCCAAATGTGATGAACTCTGCGTAGCGGTCACTGACCGAATCCACAAAGCCCCCAAAGTCACTGGATTCTCCGCGCAGGCGAGCCATGGTCCCATCGAGGGCGTCCACAAGCACTGAGATCAAAAGGATGATCGCGCCCGTGGTCATGCTGCCTTGCGAAATGACGTATGCGCCAACCGCGGTTCCGCCCAAGCCAAGTAAAGTTATGGCATTGGGCGTCAGACCGGTACGGTTAAGAAAAGCGCCGATCGGATCGAGTATTCCCTTAAATAGAATTCGTAATCTATCAGTAAATGTAGGTGTGGGATTCATGTCGCGAGGTTCCCAGTGGTGTTATTTCTCCGGGTTCATTCCTTCGTCAAGGTCCAGATCTTCGGGACCGACCAGCACATCGCGTTCCTTACCGCCGCCCTGCGATGGTCCAACGACGCCCATCTCTTCGAGTTGATCGAGCAATCTGGCGGCACGCGGATATCCCACCCGCAAACGGCGCTGAAGGAGGGATGCCGACGCACGTTGACTTTGCTTCACAATAGAGACCGCCTGCTCGATCAGTCCATCGTCTTCATCTTCACCAGGTTCCTGAAGCAGTTTCTCCCACGGAGGAACATCATCCACTTCAATATCGCTCTTTTGCCAATGTGAAATGATGCGTTCGATCTCCATATCCGTGATCATCACGCCCTGAGCGCGGACAGGGTTGCCAACTTCTGGATTAAGGAAGAGCATATCGCCGCGCCCAAGCAAAGACTCTGCGCCGGTGTAATCCAGAATAACACGGCTATCTGTGCCGGAGGCAACGGCAAAAGCCAGACGCGCCGGGAAGTTCGCTTTGATGAGTCCCGTCACAACATCGGTGGACGGGCGCTGAGTGGCAACGACAAGGTGAATGCCCGTGGCGCGAGCCATCTGAGCCAAACGCACAAGGTTGTGCTCGGTGACATCGGGAGCAGACATCATCAGGTCGGCGAGTTCGTCGATCAAGACCACAATGCGCGGCAAGGCTTTACCATCCGCTTTGCGGGTGATCTTACGATTGTAGGTGGTCAGGTCGCGGGCGTGCGCGCTTTCAAGCAATCGGTAGCGATGCTCCATTTCCACAACCACCCAACGCAAAACCCCGAGGATGCGCTCAATATTGGTCTCAACCTTGCCGAACAAGTGAGGCAGTCCATTAAAACGGATCAACTCCACCATTTTCGAGTCGATCATCACCATGCGAAGATCTTCAGGTGAATTGTTCATGGCAAAACAAGCCGCGATGGATGTGATACAAACCGATTTGCCGGAGCCTGTGGAGCCAGCGATCAAAAGATGAGGCATGCGCCCAAGGTCAGCCACAAGCGGATTGCCGGATACATCACGTCCCAACGCAACGGCGAGCGGTGTGCCCATGCGGTTGAAGACATCTGACTCGAGCAGGGTCTTCATGCGAACAACAGAACTATGTGTGTTCGGTACTTCAATGCCAACGTAAGGTTTGCCGGGAACAGGAGCTTCGATACGCAGACGCTGGGCTGACAAGGCAAGCGCAATATCTTTTTCCAGCGAAGCGATCTGCGCCACACGGACTTTCATCTGCAGGGCATCTTCTTCATCTGTGCCGGGCTTTTTGATAAAGCCGGGTTGAACAGCAAATTGAGTCACGGATGGACCCACCCGGTAACCGATCACAGTGGCGGGAATACCAAAGTCTGCGAGGGTCTTCATGATCAAGCCCGCGGTCTGATTGATGGTGCGCTCATCAGCGCGGACAGCAGTTTCACCAAGCAAAATACTGAGCGGAGGAAGTTCCTCGCCGCGCTGCACTGGCTTGAATGGCTTTTCATCCTTTTTGGCAGGAGCCTTCAATGAAGTGCGGAACTCAGGCGGAACCGGGTTGACAGCCTTCTTTTTGGGAGCATCGGACTTGGCAGCCGGTTCTTCTTTGGGCGCTTCCGCCTGCGGCTCATCCATGACCGGAGCGGTCACAGCCACCTGCGGGGCTTCTCCAGCGAAACGCATTAACCACTCCTCCAACCAGTGCCAGATCCCAAAACCGGTCATCACCATGAATGCCCAGATCAGGAAGATGATGAAGGTGCCGAGGAATTTACCCAACTTGAGGGTATCCCAAACCAGGGTGATCATGCCCCATCCGAGGCGGCCGCCGTCCATGCCGGCTTCTGCCCGGATCAGGTCATTGCCTTGGGATGCAGCGAGCAAGCCAAGGGTTAAGAGAGAAGCGAGTTCCAAAGCGATGAGTCTGCCCCAGTGGATGGATTCTCCATCACGCTTGAGCAGGAAATATCCAAAATATGCGATCCCCAAAAGCACAAGCACGCTCCCCCATCCAAACCAGGTTTTGAGTAAACCAGCGAACGGGGTTAGAAGCGCACCATCGGTGATACCCCACACCGAAAACTGGAACATGACCGCGAGAGCGATCAGCCCGACTCCGGCGGCGTCACGCACAAAACGCCCGAACTGTGCGTTGAAGCGTGCCAGTTTTTCCAGCCAGTCGTTTTGCGGAAGGGGTGTAGGCGCGTCTGCCTGCTCGTATCTTTTTGACATGGATCTCTATTGAAGCCTCATGCTCAGTCCCATGCGCTGATGGGAGGGGTCGAGGTGCAGGATGCGCACTTGAACGGTCTGTCCTTCGCTCAAAATTTCCTTTAAGGGTCTGCCGTCCATTTGCGGGATCTCGGAAGCATGAATGAGTCCTTCGATGCCATTCTCGAGGCGGGCAAACGCGCCAAAGGAAAGCACACTGGTGATCATCGCAGTTCGCTGGCATCCTTCGGGTAATTCAGCGGGGGCGTTCATCCAGGGATTCTTTTGCAGGCGTTTCAAGCTCAGGGCAACGCGGCAGCGTTCCGGAGAAAGGTCCAGCACTTGCACGTCGATCTTGCTGCCGATCTTCACGATCTGGCTGGGATGGGAAACCCGTCCCCAGGAAAGCTCGGAAATGTGGATCAACCCTTCCACGCCGCCAAGATCCACGAACACACCAAAATCCGTAACATTGGTGACCAATCCTTGAACGTGCTGCCCGGGTTGCAGCGCGTGAAAAAGTTCGGCGCGTTTGCCCGGCTCAGATTGAGCGGCTCGCTCCGAAAAGACCACGCGTCCATCTTCCGGTACGCATTCGATGACTTTTAGCCGCAGAGAACGCCCAACGTACACTTCGAGGTCATGGTCACGTTCGCCATTCTCGAACTTCCCCGCCAGGTCAACAAGATGTGAAAAAGGTACAAAACCGTAAAGCCCCTCCCCCTCTACAAGCAGGCCTCCGCGATTGTGCCCCGTTACAGACAGGTTGATGATCTGATCTTTCATGTACAGATCTTTAACCTGATTCCAATTTGCAACGGTCTTCTTTTCAGCGGAAGGATTCTTCGCCTCTTCGTGGACTTCAGGCTTGCTCCCCGCCGCCCGAACGATCGGTCCCGATGAAGAACGACTTTCCTCCGCCAATACCGATGCCCACCAGCCCTCATCCAGTTCGGGGATCGGATTTTCCTGCCTTCCTTTTTGTCCGGCCATTTTGGCCTCCTTCGCATCCTATAAATATGAGCCTTGGGTTTCTTCCTGCTAAAACAGAAAGGCGCTCATCTATTCAATAAATCACTGCTCTTTCAAACTGACTTCCATTTCAAGGATCGCCTTCGCAACCGCCTCCACCGCGACCCGCTGCTTTCGGTATAAATCCGCTTCAGACATCGCAAGCCGTGAAGCGACATCCCGCACCTTGCGCCCCTCGATAAATTTCATTTCAAGGATATTGTACAGTATCCACTCAGATGTGAACTTGCGGTCACCTTTCGGTTTTACCTGATCCACAGCCCTGCGCAGCAGGGCGCGCAAAGCGTTCGCGGAATTGCCATCGTCCTGTTCGGCCAGTTCACGCACCACTTGAAGCTTGATCAAAGGGTTGTTCGTCAACTTCGGTCCGCCCCAATAATGGGTCAACGCATCCTTGACCCAATTGGCAAGGTCGGCTTCCTGCGGAAGAGCCTCGGCCATCAGGTTGGCGCGGGTATCATAACGACCGGCCGCGCGCATACGCTGGATCATTTCCACTTGTGGTTGAAGATCTTCAAGCGAGCGGAACACCCTTTGCTGCAACTGGCGATCTTGCAAGGCAAGGGCGGCACGATCTGCCAGCAGCCACAAGGCATTGCGTTGATCGGTTTCCATGGGATTCTTTTCCGGGCGGGACACACCGAGCAGACCCAGCAGCGGCGGAGTTTCGTCCTGATCCATTTCAGGCCGGCGGCGCTGGTGCAATGGCAGAACCAGGAAACTCCCCCACTGGAATTCATGCCGCTCATCTTGATTCACATCTTCGAGGATCTCGGTCAGGCTTTCCTGATCCAATTGAGAGCGGTTTCCAGCGACCACAATCGGAGACAGGGTCTCATCATCCAATGCGGCAACAAATGCGGTCGGAGACTGCAAGTGGTCGCGCACGGCTGCCAGCACCGCTTCAAGGAATTGCTGCAAGTCACTTTGGGTCAGCAGGCGTTCTTCAAAATTCTGAAGGACTTGCAACTCGCCGCGGTCACTGCCAAAGAAAAGCCAGCGTTCCCAGATCGGCGCGGCAAAGGTGATGGCATGTTCCAGCAAGAGCACAGTGGCAACCACCGTGAAAGGAACAAAAGCGTTATAAGGTGAGCCTAAAAGTTCTCCGCTTCGGCGCACAACCGTCATCAACGCCAGCGCGGCAGAAGCCACCACCGGTCCACGCATGATCCACTTGACCAGACGGCTCTTGATAACACGGTCTGGCCAGGATACGCCAAAGAACGCCACGGCGTAGGCCATCACGATCACCAGTGCGCCAACCAAAATATTGATCACCGTAGCCGCGCCCCAGAACCAGAACGGATGCTGGGCGGCAAGGCTGTAACCAAATAAAAGGTAAGGGTAGGAACCGAGCGCAGGGGCTGTAGCGCCAGCCATCAGGTACAGCATACGCCGCCTGCCAGAGCGAGTCAGCATCAGGCTGTAAGCGCGCGCAAAATTCACGCCAGCCCAAACCATCGTGCTGACGTAGAAAATGGTGAATACTTCGGTCCAGGGAGTACGAGTGAGATGCGGCGCGGGTTTTCCGTCCACAACGATCGAGCCCAGCAAATATCCAAATGCAAGCAACACAAGGAAAAAAGCAGAGATCACATACATCCCCCGTACGGCAATTCGCCTGCGCCCGCGTGAAGGACGACCGGCTGTTACCAGCAAAGCATCGGAAAGATGAAGGTAAGCCGCGGGGAGAAAAACAATGCCAAACCACTGCAGACGTAGAAGCAGGTCAATGGCTTCGGTCGCAAGGGACTTGTCCTGCATTGCCTCAGCGGTGAATACGATCACCACACAAAGCAAAATGATCGCAAACGAACGCGCCACCCTGTCACGCAAGTTAAACGAAAGCGCATACAAGAACAGGGAGAAAGCCGTAATGGCGATCCCTGCCGTTAGAATCTGGTTGAGTGTCTGGATCCCCGCCAGAAACGTATCCATCCAACCGTTAATCATAAATCCCTTCCAGTAAATAAATTCCTGCAATAAAGCGGTTGTTTGACCGCCGTTTTTTACTTTAATGCCCTTCCAAAAAATAAAGCCACATCTTGATTTAAGTAGTACATGTCATTATACCCGCAGAATTCGTACCCAAATTTCTGGGCAAATCGGATAGCTGGAAGATTCTTCGATTGCATTTCCAGGATGATACGGCGGTGCGATCGGGACGCCGCCCAATCTTGCGCGGCATTCAACAGGGTTGCCCCTACTCCCTGACGACGATACGGCAGTCCCACCACAATGTCCGTGACCCATACAACAGACGCCGTTCCGCCCTCAAGCAGGCTGATGTACCCAACTGGATCCTGCCCTGAGAAAGCCGTGTACATGATGGATTTTCTAACCCAATCATCTGCCAGGGCGTAAGGATTATGCGGGTACAAGACGGAGATCGAGCGGGGCAGGCGCACCTCGCGGAAGGTGGCAGCGATCTGCCCGGCATCACGCCGTAATTCCAATTGCCAGACGGATTCGCTGGTCGTTGAATGATCAAGCCCCATCAAGCGGGAAAGATCGGTTGCTACAGTAGGTCGAATTTGAAAGTCACTCATGCCAAGTTCCACAACTTTATGTTATTGAATGGGAACAACGCGTACCGGCACAACACAAGCCGGGAGCGACTGTCCCTGATTATCTGTGACCACCAGGCGGATCTGGTAATCGCCGGGAGTGAGAGCGGTTGTG